>Ga0307514_10000148_pt1 | contig 199933 bp, 170 predicted proteins | sample 16_EM_MG_FD_203088 | JGI IMG/M metagenome (GOLD analysis project Ga0307514, IMG submission 203088) | Populus trichocarpa ectomycorrhiza microbial communities from riparian zone in the Pacific Northwest, United States - 16_EM | ecosystem: Host-associated > Plants > Roots > Unclassified... | reverse complement strand
TCGTGAGAATGAAGGGACGACAGACAATCTTAGGTGTATGCTGTACTCGGTGTATGCTGCACTCAGTGTTAACTCATGATGATGGCATGGAGAGATAGAGAGGGATGACTTAACTTTGTGTTCTTGCAATGATGGTAGAGTGGTGGACAAGAAAGAGAGAGATGGGGGATGAAGATGAGAGCGATATGGAGAATACGAGCGGCTATGAGAAATCAGAAGTACGACTTGCCTGATTGGGTTTAGAAGAGGCCTGATTGGGTTCAGAAGACCTCGTATCGGGGTTATTACCCGCCGGATCAGGACTCATACCTACCATATCGGGGATGGTCAATTGACTCGCACACGAAATTCTGTCAAGTCCCAGTTTCTCATGATGATTTCCCCCATCTCCTCTGATCTCTCTCTTTCTTGTGCTCAACTCTACCATCACCTAAGAACAAGAAGTTAAGTCATCCCTCTCTATCTCTCCATGCCATAACCATGAGTTAACACCGAGTACAATCTCCAAACTCGCTCGATCACGGCTTCCCAGTGCATCTCCAAACTCGCTCGATCACGGCCTCCAAACTCGATCGATCATGGCCTCCAAGTGCATCGCTCAGTTCACTCGACCTCGGCCTCCAAGTGCATCTCCAAACTCACTCGATCACATCCTCCCAGTGCATCTCCAAACTCGATCGATCATGGCCTCCAAGTGCAGCCCTCAGTTCATTCGATCTCGGCCTCCAAGTGCATCTCCAAACTCGCTCGATCATGGCCTCCAAGTGCAGCTCTCAGTTCACTCGATCTCGGCCTCCAAGTGCATCTCTCAGTTCACTCGATCTCGGCCTCCAAGTGCATCTACAAACTAGCTCGATCACGGCCTCCAAGTATATAGTTAAGGAGCGACGGTAGGTGTACAGAGATACAGGTGGAATGAGCGACGCGTAGTATATATTCGGGAGACCCCGGAGTAGATAGACAGCATCTCATTTTCATCTCATCTTGTCATACAACGAAAATACACACTCTATCTTTCCCAACTTTTGTTCTCACTCACTCTTTCCGAGATTTCGTGGATCCATGCAATTGTGTGGATCCTCAAGGCCCTGTAGTATCATATCTTCTCAACTTCCTACGCTCCTTGAGCTTAATGTAGAAGGAACGTGAGGAGAGATTTTCGTAGCGTCACCCATTGCAATCCCGATGCAGGCGTGTACCCAATGAACCCATTCCGACGTATCGTCACAGTTGGCCACAACGCCAGAGTGTTTGTTTAATATAGGAGACCGACAGAGCGAGAAGAAACGGCGAAACGGCGATCGGAGGGCGATATGCAATGCAATGCGTCGTATTGACGCCAGGCGCGGAGTATTCCGCCACCGGGGTGTCTCTGACGGCTCTGACGGAGCGCGTCCACTCTGACGCAGCCATTCCGCCCGGACGGAAATGTTTTTTGCTGATGAAGTGTTGATGGTGGGGTTCTCTGCCTTCTGGCTCCATTGATTCACCACCATAGCCTCCAAGTGTTGCATCCCTAAGTTTTCTCAATGCATGTGTGCTGGTGCTCGTCCGATTACGCTCGAGTACCATCAGCGGCCAGATTGCTAGTATGTATATATATAGAGAATGTTAGATAATAAATGCTGTATTATAATGTAGTGAATCTTGTGACTGTAATCTATGTGATAAACGAAATGCGTTGTGGTTATAGAACTCTAAGAACCACTGCGGTGAGAATATGGCACGAACTCTCCCGCAGAACTTGCGCAGCGATTTCAGCTGCTCTTGTAGTCTTCTGCAGACCTGCGCTGAAGACTCGGCTGTTGTTGAAGTCTCCCGCAGATCTGTGCGTAGGTCTGTGGAGCTCCAAAATTTGACTATTCCAAAAGTCAAATCCCATAGCATCCTGAATGCACCTCCATAACTGCAGGTGCTTTCAGGAGCACCTGAGAATGCTCTTGCACAGTCTGAGAGAACTTTGCTTAGCTCCAGGGGGGTCTGGGAGCACCTAGAAGTACTTCGAAACACAGGTGAGGTCACCTGGAGTGTCTGGGAGGATTGGGTGTTTCTTCCGGAGTAATTTCCATTTCGCTGATGAAGGATAGGAAGCGCGATGATGATTTTATTCCAGATTTACTGAGTTCACTATCGGCTGTGTGATAATTCCGTTGAAATTGATTTTGAACATAACAGCAGCCTTTTGAGCGAATCTGATAGTGAAGACGAGAATTGATTGAAAGGAACTGGAGTGTTGAATATTTTGATTATCTACCATTAGCGGATGCTTTAAAGTTTATTATAAAGGATATATTTATGTGCACAATTAAAGAACAATGTAGTGATAAAGGAAAATGTACATGAAGAGAGTACAACGACTGCCAAAATACAGTTTTTGATGTTCTATGCCAAAGTGAATGGTTGCATAATGCGGATATGTCTGTCGCAAAATGAGCATCAACGGAGCGTCAACAATTCTTCGTCCTGCAAGTCAGCTTATCAACATGTCATTGGTCGTTGTTATCTCTAATCATCGTATTGGCCTCCTTTATAGGCAAAGGAGAACACCACACTCTCTCTGCCCCATCTTGACCAGGAGAGTCAATAGAGCGACAATTAATTTTCGTCATGAATCGTGGGTAATCTTGCTGGTAAATGATCGCAGACATCTATAAACAACGTTTTGGAAGCATTTATAGGCTGATGAGCACCACATGGTCATGCGACAGCCTCCCGGACCATAACAACTGAATTTGTTTTCAATGCTGCAACTCAGTGATCCTGAACATTTTAGCCTATAAAACCGATCAAAACTCCATATATAGACATCAGCGGCCATTTTGGGGTTTGATTAAGCATCGTGGAAGGCCAAAAATAGTTCACACTCCATTGATGCTCATTTTCAAGATCGGGCGGGGAGCGTGTCACTGTCTCTTTGGCCTTTAAATGCGGCCAATACTACACTTATGCATAACAAAGAACAAATCACCTCTTAAGTACCAAACCTACAAGACTAAAAATCGTTGACACTCTGTGGATGCTCATTTTCAGAATGGGGCAAGAAGCATGTCACTTGCTCTTTTCCGTTGAAATATGGCCAATACCTCATTCATGATTGTCTGCATCCAATCGCCACCTAGATTACCAATGATGCAGGTGCAATACTCATTGACACACTGTGGACTATCATATGCAGGATGGGGATGGGAGCCTGTCTTTCTTGCTTTCAATTATAAAGGCAGCCAATTCATTCGAAAGGGACAATAGCGTACCAAAGCGAATATTTTGCGATTAGTAGTCGGATATCTAAATACGACAATTAATACAAACACCCAAAACACAGAACCGGAGATTGGAACCGATGGGTCTAGCCAAACCTGGCAAAACCCCTGGGTTGACGGGTATAGGTCCGGGTTTGGCCTACCAAGAAGCAGTGGGTTGGGTTTTTGGACGGTTCTGGAACTGAACTGAACCACTGTTGTGATTCAATTCCAGACCACTCGAGGGTTACCCAGACCGCTTGCTAATACAACCCGTGAGGACCCAGTCATATGTGTTCCCCAACTTCACGGGACACCAATAACACCATGATTGAACGTATCCTGACAGTATCATCAAAAACTTCATATGATTAGTTGATAATATGCAAGACGCAAAACATCGCATGGCAATATACAGCGGCATCTGGCTGTTGACTAAGCATAATAGTTGTAACATGACATATATATTGGATGAACAACTGCACACCGTGTAGCTCTGTATTTACTAGTGTATTAAATTTCAAGTTGAGGGTTTTGAAGGTCAACTCATATCTGGGATGTGTCAAGGCACAGGAAGCCAGAGCTGGTGCGGAGGGAATCAACGGAGCCACAGGGTGAGGGTAACACAATGCCTGGGGAGGTTTTATAGTGCGACAAATGAGCATCTCCCATGGCCACTACGTTGACTATTGAAAATGAAGCTCCAATATGACGATGGAACATTTGTTGAGTAATGTTTAGCCCCGACGCTCACCACCATACCAAATACTCAGGTAACTTTGATCCCGTATCGAGATCGGTACAAGTCAGGAAAGCACTGGCTGCCATTGCGTTGCAAGATTCCAGTGCGGAAAACATTGCCGGCGGCACACATGTTATTCGAGGGAGAGCTTCTAGTAGTCGGGCAGGAGACAGACGGAACATGCGATACATTGTCAATAGTCACATAGTTCCAGCAACTTGCTATGCTGTGGATAATTAGTAAAGAGAGAATTGTATTTTGGGTGCAGGTAGAAGGAACGCGAGAAGAGATTTTTGCAGCATCACCCTTTGCAATGAAATCATGATGCAAACATGTACCCAATGAACCCATTCTGACCTATGGTGACAGTTCACGATGACCCCAGACTTTACATTAACAATCAGAGACTGACATGGGGTGACGATACGGTGAACTTCCAATCAGGGGGCGATATGCAATGCGACGTGTGGTCTATATGCCGGGTGCATAGTAATCGGCCACCAGAGAGTTTCACACTGCTCTGATGAAGCGTATCCACTATCACAGAGCTATTGTGCATAGATGGGTTTTGTTTTTGCCGAGAAATAGTTACCATCAAGCCAATCTTGAATAACAAACAGCCGACTTGCGCATTCTACTTGTGATGATTCCTGCTGGGTATGGCTACAGGCTGCAGGGATATAACACTGTCCCGCAATTTGCAGTATGTCGGTCGGATTTTGCTTGTTTGTTTACAAGGATACATAGTGGTTTTCAACAGTCCAAATCTCCTGATTGCCAGTAATTAACAGGGTATTCTTCGAGGGAAAGGATGTCTGGTGATGTTTTTCTCCAGAAATCCTAGAGGTTTTACATGAAACTGAGGCCAACAATCATGTCACTTTGTACAATGAGCTTTACTATTCTGATTTTAGTGACAGTCAAAACCCGGACTTTGCTTTGTTTATGTTGATCAAAAGTACCAACCTTGACATAAAAAACTCAGCTTGCCTCCACATCATTCATATCTTGCAACATCCTACATCTCGCCCAACAACATAGTTAATACAATCTACAATGGGTAATGCTCCAAATTGATCTTTTTGCCGCTTCTGGCGGGTAAAGACGGCAAATCAACAAGGCGTTCCACCCGACCACAACATCAAGCAGATGATGGGAACTGCAGCTTCGAATGAGGAAGGGTCCGAGCCCTTTGGGGACGGCGCAGCTTGTGATCCAAAATGCAGCTCGCAGAGGAGAAAGAATGAAAAATGCAGTTTCCATGCAACAAAGAGAAAGAGATATGAATCAAAGATTATGGTGACCGAGAGACAGCTGTGGCATGAAAGCAAGTTCAAGACGCAGCGACAGCAATTCAGCAGGAGCAGGAAGGAATAAGAAATGTTGACAATACCAGAGTGACAACCAGAGAGCACAATGAAATGTTTGAGGACGTGATGATGAATATCGGAGCCAGTTTGTGTGATCATGCAATATCGGACAATGAGAAGGACAGGCATGATGAGGATGATGAAGATACCGAACATGGCAAGCTGACCATTGTTGAAGAACCCAGCTGGGTGGCGAGCACAATATCCATAACGGTACGTTTGCGCATGCAAAGATTTCAGCAGAAGCAGATGCAGCTTGACGACTTGACAAAACCAGGATGAGGGGATGAAGCGTACTATTTCCCTGAAAGAGAAACGAAGTACGGAACAACGCAATTGAAGATTGTGGTAGTTGATGATCCAGAAACGAACGAAGTAGCAGCTGTACCCTCATGGACAATGTTCGGCGAGCTAATGGAATCTCTGTAGATTGTCACCGGACAATTGCAACTTCGGCAAGTATCTTCTCGACCATGACGTATTCATAAGAGGGTAGATTGAGCCAAGCCGTACAGAAACAACTACATATCGTCTTGTGCGGCCAACAAGAAGTTCAATTCATCAACAAGAATGAAAATGAAGGCTGTTGAACCCATAAGCTATTACCCCTCCATATTGCCTCCCAAGCAAAACACCATATAGAAATTGAATTCAGAGGAAGAGATGGTGACTGCTCGAGTGGCGCCGGAAGAATAGATAGGCAAATTATCGTTTTGGACATTATATCTAGTCGAAAAGATTTTCCTGGGGATATTTTGCTATGTGTCAGGTTTTTCTTGATTTCAGTGACCAAATTGTGAGACATGAAAGTTTGGCTGTGGATGTGCAAGGGTCGTATGCACCATGCGAAAGTTGTACACTGCAAATCAGACTAAGACGACCAATGAACTCAATATAGTCTTGCCGATTACTGTTAAGTGAGAAAGTAAAAACTAAGTTAGTGACATAATTTACAAACGAAATCTAAGTCAGTGATGTCATACGACTTGACGAAGAGGCAGTCAGCGCTCAATACAAATCTTTACACATGACGACCATTATGCAGCATGTATCCCTGTATGAAACTGCACAACTCCCTGCACAGACCTGATTCACATGGTTGATATTGTGAAAAATGCTTATGGTACGTCACGGAGATCGAACAGAAGAAGCTGAATAAGGAAGGGTGAAGAAGTCTTGCGATATCACTCAAAACCTGGTAGAATGATTGAAATGCCGTAAATTGCCGTGCGAAAGTGCGGGAATGTGATAGGGCCATGTCATTCATCACACAGATAATGTGGAAAGTGGTTGTTCAGAAATTGAGATGCCACAAAGAATCTAGATGAAAATGATAATACCGAAAAACACTATAATGGCAGTCAATTATGACTATAAGATTTGCCACATACAATTACTGAGAGTAAGTTGAATGTTTCGATGTGTTTAATGTTAGCATCAACAGAGCAGCAACGATTCTTACTCAAATGCATTCAGCAATCAACATGTTGCACTGTGACATTCTTCCAAACTAAATGTATTGGCCGGCGTTATAGCTAAAAACGCAAGCGACACGTGTGTTGCCCCATTCTTAAAATGATCATCAACAGAGGGCCAACAATTCTAAGTCTTGAATCTTGGATAATCAAAGGGCTGTGGGACCACTGTAATCTATAATCGAACAATCCGCTGCCTTTTGATGAACAAATGCTCTCAATGACATCCTGACTATGCCCTAAAGATGAGCATCAACAGAGTGTAATTGATTTGGGGCCTTGCATCTTGGAAAATCAAGTGGCTGTGCAACCATATTAATCCATAATGGAACTATCCCCTGCCTTTCTAGACACAAATGCTTGCAACAACATTGTACCTATGTCCTGAAATAAGCGTCAATGGATTGTCAACAGAGCATCAACAGGATGTCAACAGAGCGTCAACAGAGCATCAACAATTTTTGATCTTGCATTCAGGATAATCTAAGCGCTATGGAATGGCATTAACCAACAATCAACCAATTGGCAGCCATTATTTGCAAACATGCTAGTGACGATATCGCATCTCCCACGGACAATTGAGCGCCCATGGACCATCACCAATCCTTGTACAGGCTCAGTACGCCATAATACAATGAAAGACATTGCAATGTTCGTAAATTGAGTTTTACGCGGTCAGTCTTTTCAATATGTCTTTGTATACAACTTCCCAACTATGCATGCAATATCTCACAGATCTGATTTTTTTTGCTTGTAGCTCTACAGTCAACATTGAAGAACCCTCATTATGCTTTACTATAACATAACTTTCGGCACACTCTTGAGTTGGATTTCCCAGCTTCGTACTTCCTACCACCATGTCAGATAAATAATCTTCAAATACCTCATTGCTAGAGGTCAAGATCTGTTCCAACAATCAACGTGTTTTCATTCGTGATTTGAGCAACCTGACTTCACAAATCATCTTTGATTCTTTGTGGGCTTCAATGAATGCCGGCTTGAAACATTCTATTGCTTTGAATAATTGTCGACATGCATCTTCATGGCAATTTCATATGCACTGTGGAATTGAGGAGACTGGCAGCCCGGCAACCTTATATACTGTTTGTCATCAAGTTCTTCGCCATCAAGCAGAACATGGGACCAGCTGAATGGGGAAACACTTGCTCACAAAATGTAACATGGCAAAGTTGAACGAATTGACAGAGTCAAAAGTTACTGAATTGACTTCTTTGACTGTCAATAAATCAACTTTGGCCATCGTAAAGAGACAAGGAAGGCGTGGAATTGCAATCGTAAGTTCACAGAGGAAATTCATATTTGACATCCAGGTTAATCCATATTGACCGAAATGACAGGTATAAAACACTCCAAACTGGTATCTAAGGACTTTGAATTTTCTGAGTTTCACCAAGACACATGGAATCGCTACCTTATGTTATGATTTGTTTTGGCTCTTATTCCAGGAAACACAATATCCAATCTTCAGATACGATGGTCATATAAGGCATTAAGAAGTTGCGTAGTCCGGCTGTCTGGCACAACCATTACCAACATTTGCTGGTAGGAATACACACTGATTGTGAATGCAATTGAAACGCAATTGCCATCAAGAAAACAGTGTGAATAGCATTCGACAGATCGACATCAACACACAAACTTGGCAGAACGTCGGTCGTTGCTCAATCTATGGATCATAATTAACCATTGAATGCAATGGAACTCGCTGGCAATGAGGTTGATTGCCTATTCTTGTCCGGCTTTGAAAGCGAATTAAGGATGATAGGTAAAGAACTAACATACTGCAGCAATCCTAGCCGTACATTTGAAGGACACGCTTGTTCATTTTGAGCCTACTGACCGCTGTGTGCTAGAAATGACTACTAATTTAGCTTTCTCAAATTACTCGATGACTCAGTAGCTGTAATCAACAATTGAGGCCTCTGGACTCGAGCCGCCTGCATTGAGGAACCACATACCATCCATGGCGCACGTCCTACAGCTGGCTATATGTGTATTTCTGAGCAGTCTGAGTGTAAAAGGCCACCCCAAGTCTTGGCAAGTCCATGAGCATGATCAGCAATTTGGAGAGAATGAAAGCATAGACATTGGGAAGAGTCAAAGACTTCGAAAAGAGGGCATTGCTCCAATCAACAATGTGTCAGCCATGAGCTCAGGTTTAGCAATGATATTTGAGAAAGTATGTATTTCAAGATATTTTGAAAGTCCTGAGACTAATCTTCATATAGCAAAGAATACATGTTGTATTGATTACACTTATACCTGGTGGTCAAAAAGACTGCATTGACTGTCAAAAAGCCTAAGTCTGCATTGAGGTACTATCTGTTACGGATGTGAAGACACGTTGGAACTCGCTTCTGGAAGTGCTTGAGTAAGTCTACTGATTGCAAGAATTCACCCACTAGTGGCCCTAAAATTCAATATACCATGATTCTTGGCCACTATTCACAATACAGGATGAATGGACCATTGCAAAGTACATTATGGAAGATTTTAGGCAATTTCAATATTGGACCCTGTGGATGTCGAAGAGGCATATGGTCACATTTCATCACGTAATCACAGTTTTCAATGAGATGTTGGATTTTATGAATGACGTTATTTAAGCTTCAGCTAAGAAGAGAACCCAATGCAAGCATGGTTTGTTCCTTGCAGTGAAGTTAGAGCAACAGAAGCTGTCCAAATATTATGCTAAAGTAACTCAAACAACTATTATGGTTTGAATTTTAGCACATATATTCAATCCTTTTTGGAAGTCGTGATTGTTTAGGAAGTGGGACAAGGGAAAGAATATTAATCCTGAGGACAAGACATTCTATACTACTCAATACCAAGAGGTCTTTCTGAAGTATGTCACGAATGAATACTGTGCCAAACATCAACTTATGCTGGTCAATGAACATGAAAACATAGAAAGCAATACTCTCGTCCCCTACACAATGGCTTCAGATTCAGCTCAGTCATTCTTTCATCCATATGATTTGCCCAGCGATGATGAAGAATAGTCAATGCCTGACAATGTGGCTGAAATGACACATGGACTAAGCAATAGTGCAGCATGCTGATTGACCACCGCCAGTCTCTTTTTGACTTCAGCGCCTAAAGCCCCAGAGAAATAGAGGCAAATTGATCCAAAATAGAATGATTACAACTCCAACCCAATTGAGATTTGCACAACATTTCGGATCCCAGACATCACCGACTTGTGGCGCCAACAGGAGAATACGTACTCAAAGTATGCTGATCACTGTAATATGGCACGCAACATTTTCTGTATCACAACACATTCAGTCGGAGTGGAGGCCAGTTTTTCCCTTTGGTGAGATATTATTAGCTGGAGGCACTCAAAAACCGTGGGAGAAACCCTTCACCAAAAAGTCGTTGTAAGGTAGTTTGGTGTAGCCAACAATGGGATCTCGGCAGGCGATAACCCAGCGTTAGAGAAGACCAACATAGAAAACAACTCAGAAAGAAAGAAATAGGCAGAGAACAGTATATTGCACAAAATGGCCTAGGTCCACAATGTTTTGGAACTGTTCAGGGCAGTCAAAGCCTACATGCCACCCAGAAAGAATCTCGCACTTATAACAAGCACATGACAGCCGTAGGATACTTTTCAGAGACAGAAGAGATCATCAAATCATCCTGGTCACTCTACCAGCATGATGGTGCGGCTGAATTTCAATAGTCAGAAAGATCTTCTTTGCCACCAGCTTTGTCTGCAACAAACTTCCCTGGAGGACGAACTCAAATATTAAATGTTTGCTGAATCTGAAGAATCAACTGTCAACCAGTCAGAAGTGATGAGGGTAGCACATGTGGAATCATTTCAGACACAAAAAAGTAGCTTGACTGCAATGGGGAATTAGAACATCCAAAAGACAACGAAGACGATTGTGTGGCAGACAATCAATCTGCTATAGAGCAATACTCTGTCATGAAGGAACTGTAATGCCCAGAGCACCCGGATGTGAGTGCTGCACCAAATGTTCCTGAATCGATTCGGCCACCACGGAAGTCAAAGAGCGAGGCTAATATTGTTTTGGTGACAGTCAATCCAATCGAAACGAGGAGTAATAGGGGAATCCAGACAATGTAGAGCAGAATGCTTCAATGTTTCATGCACTTCTTTATGTAGCTTGACCAGCAGTGTCAGTTAGTGATATATTATGGGCGAATAGTGAACAGTAGCTTGTGAATAATGTTTGAAAAACAGATGTATAGCAGGAGCAATAAATCGTTTGGCAAGATAGATGAATTTTTGTAGTATGAGAGTGAACAGTGCACGAATATTACTGCATTTGGCTTTGCCACAGGGTTGAGTCACAATCTGTCAGAAACACAACTAATAAGTTCAAATCATAATTAAAGCTGTTCTTGAAGGCAGCAGATGATGAATGGGCAATATATTCAAGTGAGCGTCAACGGAGCGTCAACGATTTGCGGTTTTGTAAGTACGGTAATTGAACAGTGATTTGGTCACTGTTATGTGTAACTGACGTATTGGCACCGTGTATAGGCAAAAGATACACCAACACGGGCACTGCCCCATTCTGAGAATGACCATCAACGCAGTGTCGCCAATCAATAGCAGTGCATCATGGGTAATTTCTGTTCTGATTGGTTGCTGACATCCATTCATGAGATAGTGGCAGCCTGTAGAAGTGAAAATAACAGCAACAAGCGCTCTTCCACAATCCAAAAATGAGGGTCAACGGAGCGTCAACAGTTCTGGGTCTTGCATATTTGGCAATCAAGGTATTGTGTGGATATTTGCACATATAACAGAAGTACTGATATCCTCAATTGGCAACAAAAAAATCTATCACAGGAACAACACGTTTTAGAAATTAATTGTTATTGCACACTGCAAAACATGCAAAAATATATTATTGGTTGTTGCAAAAGCAATTTTGATAAGATACTATTAACAAACTACAAAAACAAGAGCCTGATATGAATCTATAGATAGATTTGCTGGGCAACCCGCAGGCAACCCCCCCAATTCAGACGGGTTGGGAGTTTCCGATTGAACCGTACCTGAGTTGAAGGTTTGGCTTCTTTGTCATCCCGGACGGCCAATTTGGCGAGGGTTACGTTTTCATCCGAACCTGAACCCGAAGCGATGGTCCTGACACGTTGCTAACATTTCCTCTGGCATCTTTCTTCAAATTATCTTGTACATGGTTAAAGTTGACACAGTTAGAGTTCGAGTGTTCTGGGAGATCAATGTAGTACGTAGTCTGATTGTCATTGCTGAGGTGGTTTTACCTTCATTGTCGAGGTTATATGTAGCAAAACTTTTAATATCTGCATGCTTTGTTGGTATGACTGTCAATTCCATAGTATGTAAGTTGGTGATTTTGATGGCCTATTCCTTGTCTGTGTTATTATCAGTCTCCTTGTTTGTGACTGTCCTCTTGTTGTCTTCTATTGATTGCTGCAAATTTGGTCAATCATTTACTATATTCAACATGTTTAAATTGAATGGTCCCATTCAATGTTCAAGCTGTAAATCTATTAGTATTTCGATACAATTATCACCTCACAATATTCTGTACTCCTATATATTTGACTCTCTGATAAACCATTGATATCTGTTGGTTTACCTACTCAATCTTTTCCAACCAGGTGGTCTTTTGCCTCTTCGCACTACTCTCAGTTCAACCTGTCTGGGGCTTTCAGTAGTATTGACTGGCATATGAGTGTTGTGATATTAATATATACTGAAATGGTTATCACATTGAGTGTGGGTTAGAGTACAGCAACCAGGTGGTCACTAATAGGTACATTACTCTCCAATACACAGAGATCGATATGTGTTAACTAGAATACTGTGGAGTACATTCAGTGATTCAGTTATCCACCCAGCAACTCTTATTTATATTGAATAAGTACAAAAATAGTCTAACTGTAAGTGCCATACGGATGGTATATTAGTACTGTGAATAGAAAATCCAGCAATCTACATCTATGTTCTGAAGCTAAAGACCCAGAATTTACATACTGTACGTAGCCAGTTGATATTCAGTAAGGACTGTGCAGCACCCTAGAAATGGAAAACAATGTACAACAAATCTACCATTCCTCCTTATATAACTATTAGATAGTATATTAGTCCTTATCATATGACAAAAATGTGTAGCCACAATAGCAATTCCGACAATGACACTGAGTCTCAAACATCCGAACTCTGACATTTAGTCTTTGCCATTTATTCAATCATATTGAGTTTCTAATATTGCCTGTCCTTGATCGAACTTATTAGTGTTTACCAATATCTGTTCGATAGCGACTGAAATCACACCACATCACCTGAGACTTGTATTAGATACGACGCTAAATGATATTAATATCCATGTAACTCAACATCAAGTTACATACGTATATTGTATATTGAGTTGTCAACTGAAGGGCCACCAGGATACTGAAGAAAGTTCTACTGATCTCTACCGGAAAGACAATAACGCCAATCAACCACACTGCAATGCCAACAACCCCATCCAGATCTGTATCACATTGAAGACTATATCAGCATCTTGGAGAAACTGCTTCCTGTTCCATTTTACTATAACACTCAATTCCAGTACAGATCTTTGTATTGTATGTGCTATGATTACAACCTCTAGCTCAATATAATTATTGCAAAGGGGATTTTTGATACTATGGGATAAGACTATCACATTTAGAGGGTGTATACAGTTGGTGGTATCATGCACTGTATTATCTATTACCATTTAGGCTGTTTTGGCAATTTCAGCAAATATATACACATCTGGATTCAATTCTTTGCAGGTTCTAAAACTTTTTGAGTGCTTAAGAAACCGATTTCTGGACAAAATATTTTACAACATGCCTTATAACCTGACCACATCATTTCCAGTAGTTGAAGTTTCAATTGTGGTTCATCCAGCTTACCACGTTTCCCTTTTATTGTTGACACCTTGACTGGAAACAGATAGAAATTCATTCAACAAGACTATGTTTAGTTTTGAAATATGTGGATGGATATAATTGTCTGGTAGATATTGCAGAAAAGTTGAAAAAACCTCCAGTTCTGAGAAACTTTACAATGAATTTCAATGTACCTATGCATTATAACCAATGCACTGCCTGCATAACTTGGCAACCTAATGTGGCAATATAGTTTCAGATAGTGGATACATCTTTGGTGAGTGCAATATCCACACAGTTCAATAGTCCATAATCCAGATTGGTGCAGATGAACATTGCATTCGTTTAATCACTCTTGGATCACTAACTGAGGTTTGCTATATTTCAGGATGTTCACATAGTAACATGGTTTATGCTCAACATCATTGTTATGGTGGGCAATACTGACAATAAAATTGATTGCATCAAGTCCAACAACTTCAATCTGTAACAGATTTGATGTTTTCAACTGAATGTAGAGGAGGATTATAGTTTACTATTTCTTATTAACATCATACAAAGTAAGGAAGACACCAGTCCTAAGAATTGTGGAAAACATGAACCAGCAAAGCTGAAGAAGGAGAAGGAGAAGGAGAAGAAAGGAGAAGAGGAAACAAAGCTACTGGCAAGGCTGGAGATTCAGGAAAATTCCAAACTGGGGGTCATGCTAAATACAGTCAACAAAGCACAAAGAAATGTTCACATTTGAAATCTCATAACAGAGTACCCAGGTTTTGAGATTCAAAACACTACGATTTTCATCTGATAGATGCTGAAATCAATATTAACATACTAGAACTAGGGTGAGCCAGCCAGTACAGTCCACAAGTACAGAAGGAGGATCACAGAGATTATGCCAATGTTGTCTTGTTTGTGACTAACCACATAATAGTGTTGCTGTTACAGCCATACAGCTACTGTAAATGCTCAATCATTGTAAGAGGTGCTGTGACATCTTTTGTGAGAGCTCAGCCTGCGTAAGAGCCACTACCAGAGCTGTTGTCAGAGCTCCGATGCTGTCAGTACTGCTGACAGATTATTTGATGCATGTTGATTTTACTCACTGGTTGACACAACTGATAGATAATCAGAACAATCAGAGAGTACACTTGGACAAGCTAATAGCCGCATTCAGTATCATCATGACAATCAGAATACTCAAGCTATTCCTGAAACCCATACCTTCCAAATTGCACCAAGTGGTACAGTAAGTTGGATGGCAGAAAATGAGGATAGCTTCGCAACAAATGGCCTACTGGCTGTGGACTCAGTAACTAGCAAGATTAGATCCTATTGTACTTATGAGATATACCATTCACCATATAACATATCATCAAATACTGACAGCACTGCCATTTATATGTCACAATGTTAATGTCTAAAAGCAAAAGATTAAGAATTTCTCTGCTTGGTTTAACAAATAGAAGATTAATATAAATCATCACCAATCAACAAGTTCAACCAGGTTAGAAGATCAAAAGGCTGCCATCAAAGCTGTCTGGAAAACTTCCCTCCAATAATTCATTATGGTATAACTTAACGGTTATTATTCAAACTACTCCTCCAAAATCTCGAATTATTCAAACTACCCTCATTCTCAACATATTATTCAAACTACCCCTGCATCCCTAGAAGCAAAAATAGCATCTGTACGATAGGACATGCAGATATGCGCAGATGGTATTCCATAGGGCTGATGGAGGTTATCAACCTCCGTAGGACATGCAGATTTGTACACACTCAGATAGTATTTAGTAGGGCTCGTGGGATCATCAGCCTTGATAGGACATGCGGATATATACACACTCAGATAGTACTAGTATTCAGTAGGGCTGATGGGGTCATCAGCTTTGGTAGGACATGCGAATATGTGCAGAGAGTATTCAGCAGGGCTAATTGTGGTTATCAGCTGAATATTAACAGCTGTGGATAAATGTATCTGTACAAGGCATATACGGACTACAGTGTATATATGTGTATTATCTCCCATAATTGATATGTAGACAGAACATCCACTATATTCAAAGCAATTACTATCGAAATGAACAGCCCTGCTCGCTCACCACAACCTACCCAAAGCCCAGTACCAGTCCGGAGTCCTCTGGATATGGTTGATACAGTAGTACCACTCACTGTTGGTCAGGAGTTTGACTCTTTCCATGATTTCAAGGCAGCGGTATATCAGTGGGCTGTCAACTGTAACCACTCTGTATGCTTGCAGAAATTAGACCGGCAGCGAAATTTGTTTTGGTGCAAGATTGCAGTTGACTGTGAGTATAAAGTCCGTGCAATTTGGAAGGCAAATAAGGAAAAAGTAAGTTGGACTAGTTACTGGACTGCTACATATTAGCAGGTAAGAGATATAAGAACTGATGGATGTTCCATTCTCTTTCAGGTACAAATTGCAGGTTTTAACAGCACACAATACCAGTTGTATCGGACAACTGAAGAGCTCTCGAGAGCCAGCCAGTCCTCATTCTTTTCTTCTCACCTCGGTCCCGAAAGTACTTGCCATTACAAGAGCAACAATATCAAAAGATCTACAAGCAGCAGTCCAGAAGTTTTACAAACAAAGGATTACCTATCAGGCGGCACACAAAGTACTTCACACATTGCAGAAGAGGGACATTGGACTAGAACGAAGTGAATTTAGGAAGATACCTGCATATCTTGAAGTTCTCAAAGAGGAAGACCCAACTGGCCATTTTGTTTTGAGTACCGATCCTTCAACTGAAAAATGTGAACTCCTATTTATCTCACCTTCCACTTGCCATGAAACATTTCATTTCTGTCCTCGATTGGTTGCATGTGACGGTACATTCACCAAATCCAAGTTTCGCCAAACTCTAGTTTTTGCAGTGACTATTGATGGCAATAATGAGGCGGTTGTGTTGGCATGGGCCCTTATAGAGTCAGAAAATGAAGAATCTTGGAAGTTCTGTCCAACCAAGCTGAAGATGTATGTATATTTGTCTACCAGTAATTGGATCTCCACTGTCAATTTCTTCCTGACATCCATTAGAGCAATACCAGAAATCTAATAGACAGATGTAACTGTAGTCAGTGACCGTGCTAAGGGCCTGGTTGCAGCAGATTCAGTATTGGATCAGACACACAGAGCATACTGCTGCCAGCACATAGCGGACAACAATCAAACCAGCTTTGGTCTTGCCGCCTGGAAGTTATTTTGAAAGATTGCCTATGCTCGCTCAGAGCTGCTCTTTGAAAATGCCCTTGCTGAGCTACAAGAACTCCGACCAGCAGCTGCAGATTATGTAACCGCCCTGCCTTGAAATCTCTATGCCACTGCATTCTTTACAGGTGCACGATATGGACATTGTACCAGCAATATTGTTGAGGCTGCAAATGCACTCTTTCTTGAAGAGCGGGAGCTCCCTGTACTTGAAATGCTACAAGGAATTTGGGAGAAAGAAATGGATTGGAGATCAACCCGCCAGGAAAAGGCTCTACAGTTATCAGAGACTCTGCCATTAACACCCTATTGTACTGTTTAATTTACCGAGTCCAATCACAATTCACAGCAGAATACTATCCGAATGCAATCAATTCTTCATGGGATTGGTATTGTAACTCAGCAGCATGACCAGCGTATCTTTCATGTCAACTTGGAGACAGCTACGTGTTCTTGCAAACGATATCAAGATACCCGTTTTCCCTCTGGTCATGCAATCACTACAATTCACCGAATTCGCAGAGCACCTATCGACTATATTCCTTCCTATGCCAAGCGGGGAACCTGGAATAGTACCTATGCACACAACTTCCCACCAATAGATCTTGCTGAGGTGGAGCTGATGTACTCAAGGGGAAGACTTCTTGGAAACGAAAATTCTAACTCAGATAACTCTGACTCAAGTGGCTTATCGGAACCACCGCTTGATGATTGTGAACCACCACTTACACGGGTACCTAGAGGCCGGCCAAGTAACAAGAGGAAGAGAAAAGGTGATGGGCCTCACAATATTAGGAATTTTAGAAGAAGGCTTGTTGAGCCGGGGGCACTACCAGATATTCCTGATAGAGCTCCTGCACGGTATTCTACTTGTAAAGGCCTTGGCCATAATGCGAACGGATGCACTCACCCACACACCTAGAAAACAAGTAGAAGCAGATGCTATTTTTGCATCTAGGGAAGTGGGGGTAGTTTGAATAATATTTTAAGAACAAGGGTAGTTTCAATAATTCGAGATTTCGGAGGGGTAGTTTGAATAATATCCGATAACTTAAATACTCACCACTATATTGACTTCAAACTAACATTCCAGTGATTCTAAACTAATACTGGCAGAATGGGAAGCTGCTGTCTCTAATCTTACTGGATTGACTCAATAGCTCCCATACCACACTACTTTCGATTGTAAAGTATTCCCTTGGGGTTTGTAACCCAGTAACCCCCAGAAAATTGTCACTATGTGGACAATTGGTATATTCAACCAGTGGTTCGATCAAAAGTACTCTGATATCTTCAACTTGTGGTGATCTTGAAAATTTCATATACTAAATATGGACTAGGCCAATAGTATATGAATGAGTGGAACAACACTTGGTAAATTTTGGATACTGGTAGTAACTTGAGTTAGATGGACACCCACAAATACAATGTATATATGGCATTCTAAATACTTTTTCTGAAGTTCCAAAACCCATGGTTGATAATTGTAACCCTGGTGGTAAATGGCAATGAAGATTTATACTGAATGCTGTATTTTCAGCAGAGTTTATTCTAACTTATACTATCGCTGCTGCTGGATAATCAATACCATCCTCATATTTATAAAGACTATTTAGTCAACTGGAATACCTTTTAAGAACAAATCAGAAGTGAGGTGTCCGGTACGGAACAAGGTGCCAGGTTTATGAGAGTTGCTCATTTTGACAAATATAAATTTGAGTTTCAATTGGTTGTTGCCTGTACAACAATTATATGGGATGCCTATATCTTGCTGCTAATCAGTGAACTGGGGAAAGTATAATGAGCCGCTCATATATTATATGTCATTCTCAGATGGTAACTCTACTAAGCAACTATTTAACTTTAACCATGTGTGACTGGATATACAGTTTTACTCCAACAAGTACTAGTAAGTCCAATTCAATTCAACATCCCTCTACATACCATGGACAACTGGCTGGTATGTGTTACAATCATGTATGTTAAAGAGTGAATGTTCTCCTGGACTGGACTGATCTACATTGAATCGGTACATGACAGCTGAAGGGGGCTTGGTGTGACAATATCAGGGGTTACCTCAATACAGGCTGAAATTTTGGGTAACAGGAAGCACTGTTGCCCATGCTGGCGATTTATTCATGTGTTTTCCATCAGAGTATTTCGTTGCCCAGCTTCAACCGATCTGGAATTATCTGCATCGCAATATAACAAAATATGGCCCTCCCTGATTGCTGCCATCGGCAGTCTATACCAAATCGTACTGAGAATACTCAATTTGGTGGTTACAAAAACTTTCCCAGAAAATAGGGAATGCATACCACTCACTGAAACCGTCCAAGATATGATATTTAGATTGATCTAGACTACATCGCTATTTGGCGACCCAAAGCATGCTTTGCTGTCCAGAATATCTCTGAACCACTATGATAGCACAAGGCAAAGAAGAAATGGTGAGTCTATGGGTATATTGGCCACTTACCCCATAGCTTATCAAACTGGTTAGCACACATTTCACATACCAACTTTCTGGTAACAATACTATCTCTGACATTTAACTCTAAAAAGTGACTGTGACATTCACTGATTCTATAACAATGATAATAACCATTCACAGCACTGCAGCCTCATAGGTTACAATTGATTGCCATTTATAGTGAAATCAGTGCCATTCCAGGTACCTAAGTGAGGCAGTTATTCATCAGACATGGGTAGTTGAATATTAATGTCATTTCTTATCTAATAAGCAGTAACAACTTACTTCTGAATTGCAATAGCCAATATTCTATCATAGATACCACCATGTATACAACACAATTGGAAATAAGGTACATTCACTTCTTTAGTCACTAGCTTAGCATTGAATACTACACCGAATGGAGCTCACTTATTATATTGGAAATGATTGGTTTATTGCATACACATGGTGTAAAAATTAACTACCCTTACTATAATTGCTAAAAGTTCTCCAGAATACAACTAATGGGAATGACAATTTTGATGCAGCTATGGTATATGATACTTTAGGTGGAAAGAAATTCCCCAAGTGGAGCAGCTCATATGTTGTTCATTGATATATTAAGGTAAGATACTTTCATTAAGCTGGATGGAATTCATACCATGTAATATTCTCTCAGGACTGTGTTTCCTTCAAGCCTAACTCTGAGAACTGAGCTTTTAATTCCAGCTTAGAAGTAAAAGTTGCCACGGTTCAATTTGAAGATTCTATTGTAGTACCTCTCAGTCAATTGAGCTTTCTTGGTTTGTAGTATATAGTACTAAGGATTATTGTGAGTTCAGGGTTTGCTCAGCTGGATTTTAGATTGCTTTTGGGTTATTTTGTAGTATTGTCATGTTAGATGATTTGAGTATAACTCAGATAGCTAGTATCAATAGATGGTGTAGTTGTTTGGCTTACTTTAACCGCTGAATTGCCTCACTGCACCTGTAACAGTTGCCACTCTAACAGCAGCCCCTGTGACAGCAGCTGCTCTGCCAGCAGCTACTCCAACAGAACTACTATATTACCAGCCACTATAGCAGCAACAACTCTGACAACAGTTACAATAACTACAGCCAGTCAGACAACAGCTACTTTTAGAGTTTGCCTCTAACAATAGCTCTATTACATAATCTCTGACATCAACTGTGACAACTACTCCGACAGCAGCACTGGAAACAGATTCTGTAACCTTACTTCATTACGGACATATATTCATGATACAACCATCCCATATCTCATTCTTAAACCTAGCTGTTCAACGATAGTTCATATCACAAACTGCTTAGTCAAAGTGAAAATGAATAATAGTTTAGATATGTGCAACCACAATATTGGAAGTCACTGTCATGTGAAACTCAATAAGACCTCCTTGATACAAAGAACAGCTGTATCTATCTCCCAGAGACCTAGGGAAATAACCAACGTCAACAAATAGCACTTAGACATGATCAGTCTATTGAATGTGGTGTTTCTACTACGTCGTTTTATTCTCAGCCTGAGTGTTAATGTGTATTCGCTTCAGATTTATGAGAGACATTAGTATAACCTATCAGCTATAAATTGATTCTATTCAATTGACATTGAATAACAGATGTGTTTGATCGGCTTGGCAGTAGAGTGCATACATAGTGTACGTGCACCTCTCATGGTTACATTCACTCATCTAGTTTAATTGGACCAGAAATATTTGAGGATTTGTAACTACCAGCCAGTGAGAGCAGTTTCTGAAAAGGAGTCAAATGTTTTGTATTTTGGATAAGGAATGGAAATTTGAACTGTATGAGAATACCAATTCTAGTATCAGTAATGGTGGTACCACTTAGTGTTAACAAAGGTTCTAGACTGTTGCTTCTGGTTTAGATCTGGGTCAAAACCAAACTGTTTCCGAATTAGGAGTCAGAGACTTTGATTTGCCCAAACAGTGATTTCGGTTACAGTTCGATAAACATCTCCCAACCTGTTTGAATTTGGTTGATTCCCAGTGGGTCACCTGGCAGGTCCATCTGAAGATTGATACAATGCTCTTGTTTTTGCTGTTTGGTATTTGTATCGCATCAAAATCACTTATTCAACATTGAGCAATCTAGGTTTGCGTGTTTTGCAGTTTGCAATATCAATTATTGTGGAATCCATATATTTTGTTTGATACTGTGGATTTTCGCCTACAAAGGCAGCCAACTGGTCTGTTTTGAGCTCAAGTATCCACTCAATGCATTGATTACCCAATATGCATGACCAAAAATTGTTTCCACTCTGTTATTGGTTATTTTTATCATGGGGTAATGTAGATGTCATGCACTGTGTTGCCTGGGAAGGCCGCCAGTACTTTGTATATGAATTATTGCCACAAAGTACACTTAGATTACCCAAGATGCATGCGCAAAAATCATTGATGCTCTATTGAAGTTGATTTCCAGATTGGAGCACAGTGGGTGTCGCGTTTGTTGTTGCACCTAAAGGCAGATAATACCTCATTTATGGATGTCAGCAACCAATCGCGACTTGGATTTCCCAAGATCGAAAGCCAACTATTGATGATGCTGTATTGATGCTTCTTTACAGAATGAGGGGGTCCATGTCACTTGCTCTTTTACCTATAATCATTAACAATACGTTGGTCATGCATCACAGTGAACAAAGCAATTTTTAAATACTGTAATTAGATAATCCAAAATTGTGCACGCTTCATTGACCTTTATTTTATTGTATTGTACACCCAAAATCTGCTGTGTTCAATAATTTTGTTAATGATAATTTGTACTTATTGGTTGCCTTTCTGATGGATTGAGACTTGGCCTTTTGGCAAAGCCAAGCGCAGTTATACTCTTGCACTGGTCAGTCTCAATCTGTTAAAATTTATACGTTTTGCTGTGTGAGTCATTTAGCCTGCTAGACTTCTGTTCATTACTCTATATGCACATGCGACTGCTTATGATTGTCACTTAGTATTTCTCTAAATCTAATTCTTGGTCAAGCAATATTCAAAACCTAGTAAAAACATGCTTATGCGTTCTGTGCTACTTTATCCAGTTCTGCTTATTCCTTTCCTGTTTCCATGGCATTGACTGTCATTAACACCGTTTCTGCCACATACTACGACCTATGTGTTGGTTGAATCAATCCATGATCATTGGGTGTGACAGACAAATCCCTTTGCGCTTGTCTTCCCGGATTCTCGATATCATTGCCGCACTGTATGTTTTGATTCATTGTGATCCTCCCAGTCATCTTCGCTTTCATTTTGGTTTTCTAAGTGACCATTCCAGTGCAGCCAATTTTCAGTGTCGGAAATGCTTTCAGTTGTTCAATGCTGATCACTTTTGGCTGGTTAACAGTCAATTCTTTTCATTTGACCAACATTTAATACTTGAGTTCATCCTCCAGGGAGGTCATTGGCAGACAAAGCAGGTGGCAAAGGTGATCTTCCAGACAACTTATATTCAGCCGCACCATCATGTTGAAACTTTGACCACAATGCTTTGACAATCTCTTCAGTATCTGAAATATGTCCTACTGCTGTTATTTGCTTGTTTTGAATGCTAGATTTCTTCTCAGTGGCATGTAGGCTTTAGCTGCACTGCCACATCTCCAACAAGCTGTCGACCATGGCCATTCTGTTCAATTCTCTTTCCCCTCTCTTGCTTTTGATTATCTAGTCGTTATCAGAATTTGTCGAATCCAATGTTTGGTCATCACATTCCAACATCATGAGATTGCCTCAAGCAATTTGCCTTGGTACAAGATTTCCGCCAAGTGTCTAACCGGTGGTTATAAACTGCCAGGTGCTCAAAACATCCTGCCCACAAGACCCAATGGCATTCACTCTCACACGAAGTCGTATGATGGAATATTTATTGTGTTCTGCATTACAGCAATTGGTGTACTTTGAGTGCCTTTCCTCTTGTTGACGCCACCAGTTGGTGATATGCAGTATTCACAATATACTGCTAATTACCATGGGGCGGGTGTGTTAATTATTTGGATTCAAATTAACATGCCCCCAGGTCTTTGGTACATGAGGCGGTGAATTCAAATAGAGGCTGGTGGCTGTCAAATAGCATGCTGCGTAATTACTTTGGCCAGGTTTCATATCAGCCATACTTTCTGGTGTTAACTATTCTTCATCATCGCTGGACAAATCGAATGTACAGAAAGAAAGTTGACCAGATTCAGAAGCCAGTGGAGAGGGGAAATTATTGTGACTTGGTACTCTTTCAGTTTTAATGATGGGCAAACGTCTATTTTGGCACTGTATTCATTCTCCACATACTTCAGAATCTCCTCTTGGTATTGCATAGAGAAAGTTAACTTGTCCTAAGAACTAATATCAATTCGCATATCCCACATCCTAAACGATTGCTACATCCAGAAATGATCGATGATGTGTATTCAAATGAATAGTATACAGATTGTAGGAGTAATTTCCAGATTATATCTGGACAGGGTCTATTGCGCAAACATCATGGTGAAGTACAATTCTGCTGTCGATTGAGTATTTTTCTTAGCTAAAGCTCACTGAACACCATCCATGTGATCGGACAGCCCATGGTAGGCAGTGGTAATATTATACCGAGTAACTGTATACCTTTTTGACATTCATCGGGTCCAGTATGGGAATGGCTTAACAGCTTTCATGATGTACTTGACGATGGTCCATTTATCCTGTGTTGTAAAGAGTAGTCAATAATTCCTCTCTATTGGATTCTTGTGACACTAGCAGGTGAATGCTTGTAATCAGTAGTCACACTTAAGCAACTCCAGGGACAAATTGCAGAATGGTTTCACATTAATAATAGGTAGTACTGCAATTTATATAATTGATTTTTGACACTCAATAAACTCATTTCACTGAGACAGTGTCAGCGTAATCAATTTTGCAAGCATATGCTGCTATATGAAGGTCAGTTCCAGAACTTTCAAAATTTCTTGAAATATGTACTTTCTCAAATATCTTTGGTAAACCTGGTCGCATGGCTGACACCTTGTTGATTATAGCATTGCCATCTTTTTAAAGTGTTTAACTCTGCCGAAAGTCTCTGCATTCAATCGATCCAAATTGCGGAAGATACTAATGGGCTTCCAAAGAATTGGTGCCAAATTGTTCATCGAGATTGATTATGAGTACACCTATACCATGTTGGATGACAGGCGCCATGCACGGTACATGGTATCTCAATGCAGGCCACTCAATGCCAGAGACCTCAGGGGTTGCTTATTGTTTGCATGTCATTGAGAAGTTTGAGGTACTGTGAACTGTCAGTAAGCCAAGTGAATGGCTGTTGGTTAGCTCGAAACGACCAAGAACTTCCTTGCACTGTGCGGTTATCCTTGCTTCAGTGTGTTAACCCCTGATCAATTAACCTCAAATACACTGCGAAATTACAAAAGAATTCGATATCAATCTCATGGAAAATCAGTTGTGCTTCTCGCAATGTCTAACTTGGATCCATGTAGTAACCACTGACTGACATTATGGCTAATGTTTTTGTTGATGTCCACCTGTGTGAATCCAAACTGACATCTTTTCTTGACGGCAATTGCTTGTAAATTGTATCCATTGTCAGTGAGTATTCTCTCCAGCAAATATTGCTAACGGCGCTGGCAGATAGTAGCACCTGCTCACTTCGTAATATTGTATATAAACTCTCTATCGCTTGGTTAGAAATAATGTTCTTTGAAATATGTGCTGAAACAAATGCTAACATGAGGAAGCAATTCCAGGTGTCTTGGTGAAAATCTGCAGTTGCAATGTTCTTAGCTGCCAGTTTGGAATATTTAGTTGGTCAACTCAGGTAATATAGAGGAAACTTACATGTTGTGTACGAATTTCCATTGCAGACGTATGGTTGCATGTCCTGGAATGCCATGCCTCTGCGGTATGGCGTACGCTCATTCATTCACTGTTGAACTAGTCAATTCAGTACCTTCCAATTCTGTGAAGTCATTGAACTTTGCAATGTCCACTTTGAGAGCAGGAGTTACCCCTTTGGGCTGGTCACATTATGGGATGGAAAGGGAAGAACTTGATGATGAATCGTATATATAATGTCGAGACCATTGGTCTCCCCAATCTGGCAGTACAAATTGAAACACGATAACGCTGCATGTCAAGAATCAATCCAAGCAATGGAATGCTTTGAGCCTGCTTGCCTAGAAGCCCAGTCAGCGTGAAATGGGATTTGTAAAGTAAGGTCGCTCAAATTACCAATCAAGACATGTTCATTTTTGGATGATTTATCATTACCTCTAGCAATCAGTAATTTAATGAATTTCAAATCGATATTGCAGTAGGAACTTGAATGCTGTGTATTTGGAATTGGGAGACTGTTAAACGTTAGGCTATTGTAATGTAGAAAGCTGGTAGTTAAATATCAACCCCAGAGCTAGAAGGAAGAATAAAGTAAGACCTGGGTAACATTGCATACATATATGTGAAGTTGTATACAAAGACATATTGAAAAGACTAACCAGTCAAAACTCAATTTAAGAACAATGCAATGCAGTTTATTACTGTATAGTTAACTGAGCCCCCACAAACACTGTTGATGCTATGGTGACGCACATGTTTCGGAGGTGGTTGCGATTTCGATAATGTCATTTATGCACATGAAGTCAGCTAACACTCAGATTATCTAATTATGCATTTGTGCCGCGAATTGAGTATCAAAGATACAAGAACAAGTATTGTTGAAGTTCGGTTCAATCTCATTTTTAGTAAGTGGTTGTGATATCATCACCCAGATTTTTGTGCAGAAAGACAGCCAATACTATTACTAGAGGGCGATGTCATTGCACAGCTCATTGATTATCCGAGATGTAGGACTTGAAATGTTTGATGCTCCGTTGATGTTCAGTTACACCTGACAGAAGAGATCATGTTGCTAGTATTTTTGAATATAACGGCACCACATACTTTGATTATATATCACAGCAACCTTCTCTTTGTTAAATTTCCAACTTGCAAAACCCAAAATCGTTAATACTACATTGATGGTCATTTCCTCGATGGGGCAACAAGCATCTCAATTTACTTTTCACCTATCAAGAGAGACAATACTTCCACTTTGGAAGTATGTGACTATGCAGCTTTTTAATTGCTGAAAGTGTCAGAATAAAAATTGTTGATGCTCCATTGATGCTCACCTTAAAGACATATACACAGTTATTGTATACTCAACAGTTGTATGCAAAAAAGCATGTAATTATTATTGACAACCAATATATTGTTTCTATGTAGATTCATTTCCATTGTTAAGCTTCAAGGCCTCTCAATTTCTGATCCACCGCTATATGCATTATCAGAGCGATTCATGACATTGGACTATCACATTCCAGTGCTTTCATTCCACCATTTACAGCATATTGATGCATCCACTGGATGTTTAGATCAATTGCCCCACGTCCTTTGCGTTCCTCATCCACCTTCTTCTCCTCAATCTGCCTGATCAACACTAAGCAATTTCCAAAATCTCAAGCATGTGAACCAGGTCTGAGTACATAGTCATGCAGGGTGATGAAGGAATCAAAGCAGCATATCGGTCATCATTGTTAGAGGATTACATTGGGCATGAGCTGCTTGTTCTAAGCCTTGTTTAACAGTAGTCGCTGAAATTAGATTAGTATGTTTTGTGTTGAATTTGGTTTTGGCTTTTTCAATTAACAGTGACAGATGAGACAACATCATGTTCATTGGTCATGCATCAATGTGAGTTGGAGTCTAGTACTTGTGAATTGCCAGTACAACCCTTGCACAAGCACAGACAAATTTTCAGGTATCATTATAAGGTCACTGCAATTAAGAAAAAGCTGACACATCGCAACATAGGTACACTGATTGTGTGACAAAGTGACTCAGTGGTAACAACAGCAATGAACCTGTCTATTCCTGTGGCAACACATGAAATGTCACCACTTCTTTGTCCGTGTCTGGTTTCAATATAGTAATTACCTTCGGAGGCTACATGCAGGGGTAGAAGCTTATCGGTACAATACTCTTCGGTGTCTTAATCGGGAACGAATCAGTCGCAGGTATCATGCGAGAGACACGTGTTGTGTTGGTGTGATGGTTATTTCCTCAAACCTAGCATTATATAATGACTTCCTGTGCTAGAAGTCCGTTGCAGCATTTGTCATTTTTCCGGCACCATATCAACCTCCATTTGCTCAACGAATGTTGTCAGGGCAGATGTGGCTGCAATGTTTTCTGTTTGTAGCTAAACAACTACCGGAACCTTTGAGTCAGCCATCTTCTACATCTTCATTCTGTCACTGAAGAAGTCAGCTGCATCCTGCCATACCGGTTGAGTGAATTCGTCAAGCTTCAAGTTCTTCGACGGGATACACTACATGCTCTGCTGTACCATTTTTGAGATTGTTCTGATTGCAAAGTTGGAATCTGCATTTTTGCTCAGCTTGCCATACTATGTATCTTCTTCGTCATCTTCCTGCACTTCCCGATTATCCTCATTGTCGGAAAATGCACAATCTCTCATTGAGTTTCTGAGAGAATTCAACAGTATCTCAAATGGTTATTCGGGTTTTCAGGTTGTCAATTCTGCCGATTCAAGATTTCTCATATCTTCCTGCTTATGGTTAATTTGTGCCTCTGCATCTTAAACTTGCTGTATTGCCAGAGTGGTTGCTCTATCCAAATAATCCTCAATCCATTTTGGTTTCTCTTCATTAATTACAAAGTGTGCTTCCCATCATCTTTCCACCCCAAGCCTCGTCATATAGGTGACAGTTCTCTTTGCTGTTTGGGCTCGAACTGTTTCTGCATCGAACAATCGCTTGCCTCTATTTGCTTGATTACACAATCATGGAAATCGTGTTACAGGTTGGCTATATATGACCCTCAGACATTGCAAAAGATTTTATTTTGGAACAATGCTGATTGCATTTTATGTTGACTCTGTTGTTGGGCACGATATTGGATGTTGGAACACATGGACCACAGGGAGGAAAGCTGCGTCTTTTATTTCAAGGTTGTTACGTTAATCAACATGAAGAAAGCAACATTCGTGTTGTGGCAGCGGCTACGCTGGAAATAGAAATGCTAACCATGCGGTATGAAGTTATTTTTTGCATCCGTTTAATGCAAGAAGCTGCAGATGTCTTGAGCCAACCATCAGCAGATGTCCTTGCCAGGAAAGAATTTCCATTTCATAACTTATAAACATGAGATTGCAGTTGTCGGTAACTTCTATTTATCACTTTGAACAAATTCACCACATAGGACTGAGTTACAGCAAATTGTAGGACATGTGGAAATTTGGCCAACCCGCCGCTATATGCTGAATGATTAATCATCAGTAGAATGTCCAAGTTGGCTGTTATTCATTCCATCATCACATGAAGCTAACTATATATTCCTCAGGATTTCCCACTTCTTCTTATGATCATTTACCTCTTCTTTTCCACACCTATAAATCATGGCACCATGGAAACATCAGCAAGGAGCAAGTGGATCCATGTCGTACCGACCGACAGGCGCTTCATCAAATTCGTTACCAGCTTGGACACTACAACAATGCCAACACCAGATAATACACCGCGATGCTGCCACTGCAGCAACTGATATATGACCATGGATACCCATATCAAAATGGTGTGTAACATAGGAAGCAACAAGGATATAAAGATGCACGCGATAGATTGTGTGTTCATCCATTTCGAGCTAGACGGCCATCAACTAGCTATGTAATGTAAATCTTACATTCCTAGAGAGTTGTGTAACCAATTCATAGGTGCATAGAGTGGGAAGCCTTCATGGTCAACCAAGACATGTGACTGTACAGTCCACAAAATGGAACACCATGATGATGTCTGTTTGGGGAATTTCATGGAGGAAGTTCTTGATCACTGTCCCTGAGACTGGACAACAGCGGCTTTAGCCACCTTTCAGGATGCTAGGGAACATTCTATGGTAGTGGTAATAGCCGAATCACACTATTAGAAGCGGCAACTACATTCTTGTAGGTTTTCTACAGGTCTGCTACTACATCAGCAAAATGTATTTTGTCGCTGGGAGCCTCCAGGATTGTCTGGGAGGATGTGGAGTGTAAATTTAGAAGCGTCAATTTCAGGAGAGTAGCAGACCCTAGGAGGGCATTCCGGCCAGCCTTCGGAGTAACTGGGATCTCTGATGACTGCTATGGGAGCACCATGGGAGCGGTTGTGAAAAGTTTGGGAGCACCTGGAACTGTCGCCCAACCAATGCAGGAATCCCAAACTAACTCTGAGAGATGCTGGGTTCTTATGGATATTCATTCGAAGGACTGCAGGCATTATCTGAGATTCTCCGCATGTACACGAGCAATAAGAATACCCTCCACGTATGATGCATAGATTATTGTTCATTATCAACCTCTAAATCATACTATAGTACCCAGCATCTCATCAACATTGTATTGTTTGCATCGCTACATTAAGGAAGAACCAAAGAAAATGACGAGGGATTCAAAAATGAAAGTAGGTAAAACCGAAACAATGACCCGACAAAGCGATCGGAATGATATCAATCGAACATAGTTTCAATGTCATCCACCAAATCTCCCATCTCATCAGGGCCGACAAATGCAGGAACACACAATTCATCAACGGTGCAAAGAAGCTGGAGGCGCTCCATATATTTCTGAATGATTCGGGCCTGGCGAGTGGGTGAAATTGAAATTCAATGTCGTTTGGCTCGATTTGTGATATCTAAAAGGGTTGGAATTGAGGTTAGCTTGAGGTGAATCAAAATGGAGTTTGAAAGGCAATATGATGGATTCGGGGGAAAAAGATGTGCGCCACCAGAAGAGGAGGAGTGCCTGATGTTGTGTGAGGTGGTCAACGTGAGTGCTGATGGTGATGCAGAATGAAATTGAGGGGCGCAAATCCAGGCCAAGGAGCGCCGATGGGGATTGAGGAGCGCCTAATATAGCGGACGAGCACCATTGGGTTGGGGGTATGAAGCCGCGCCACCATGTGCAATTTGAATTTGATGAGTGCAATGGCTTCGGCAGAAATGCAATCTGTCACCGTGGAAGGGCAAAATTTACCTCGATATTCATCTTGAGAAAACATAACTGTACCCTTCTTTCCAGTGGCATACTCAGACAGCGCACAATGAATAGCTGCGGCCACAAGCGCTAATGTCTGCGGTGTTAGAGGTTGAAAAAACTGCGACATGGTCAGTTGTCGCCCCAAGCTATTGGCGGTGAAAAAAAATTGTTCGTAGATTAAGTCAAGGACTTCCATCCGCGTGAGCAAAGACTTCTTGTCATCGATGACCTTCGAGAGATAAGCATCGTCAAACAAGAGCTCCTTAATTTGGATTCGAAGCTCAGTCTCTGATCCTAAATCCAACCGGTAACTGCGGACAATAGTTCTACGAGCTCCATCTGCTATGCGCCCTCGAATGGTACTAATCTTTAGTTTTAACTATGTATGTTTCGAGGTTTAGTATCATCATAAGTCCAATCGAGGAGCAGAAAACAGAATATACACTTACAGCTTCTCTGGTTTGCGGATCGATTTTAAGAGATGGACCACCGGGCAATTGACACACAGATGGAGTACCTACAGGTGCACCTGCTAATACCCACTGATGATCCTGGGCTTCAATGGCTAGTTTCCAAGCTTCGTCAACCATCGAGTACTTCTCATCGGAAATGATTGGCCAGGGGGTCTTTGTGAATACGATCTCCTCCATGAACCTTTTCGCTACCTCAAAAGTAGCCTTTTGGTGTTGAGGAACGTTGTGATCTCCACCGGCCTTTGGTTGAGGAACATTCTAGTCTCCACCGGCCTTGGGAAGCGGGAGCGCCTGTACAACGTCAGAGTTGCATGATATGTTGATGACTGACTTTTGGCGTTTGAGCAATGGTGGTGCTATCGCCCCGGCCGGATGTCGCAGATTTGAAAGTGGAGCGCGGGCAATGACAGTATCTGCACGGCTCCGTTTCTTTGGCGGTGGCACCCTTGTAGTTTGTATTGTTTTATTACGGCGCGCCTGGTCTAGATGGAGGACCTCTTGCTGGATGTCAAAATCGTCTTCATCGATATCGGATGACAAGGTAGACTGTCCAGGGTCTTCACTTTCGTCATTGCTGATCTCCCGATCGGTATCGTCATCATCCTGCCTCATCAGAATTATAGCCCGGACATTAACTATCTCGAACACTATACTCAAAGGCTGGGTTGGATGTTCAAACATTTGATTGGCAATGAAGATTGGCTGTCTTCTGCAATGCATGTGCAAGTGCTCTCTCAAGGTGTGCTTCTTGGTTCTTCTGTGAATAGTGATTCCTCACCTGGCTGGCCATAGGTTCCATGTTTGATGAAGTGAAGTTGGGAATGTAGAGGGAAGTGTATAAGGGTAAATATAGTATGAAGTTTAATAGAATAACGGGAAAACAGGGCAACAAAGTAACACGGGGTCAAGCAGGATGCAAATCGAAACGTGCCTGGAAAGAGTAACGCTCGGCGAGGAGGATGCAATTCGAGGCGTGCCTGGAAAGTGTCCGGAAGGCATGTCGGCGGTTCATACTTTATTCTTGATGCTCATTCGTTGTTGTGATTTCTGAAGCGGAAGGTGCGCCGGATTAGAGGGATTTTTCATGCCCCCAATTCCCGAAGGTTAGCACTCGTATCCAAGTCCGCTATTGATGCAAGAATTGGAGGTTTGTTTAAGCCAACATGCCTAGAATTGAGCCAGACGCACCTGAAGAACTCCAGACATTGACATGGTTGTATCACTAACTAACTCTCAGGGCCGGGGGTATAGAATACTGGGAAATGGGTTGATCGTAATCGCCAATGCATATAACTCTGCCGAAAGTAGTTCATTTAGCCTTTAGTTCGAGCATATGAGAGGTGACTGCGTGGCACAGAATGGTCGGTGTGTTGAAGAATCTTGCAGGACTTGGATAGAGGATAGAGTTGGGACCATCGTGAGTGGCAACAGTTGAAGTTACAAGGGTTCAAACTGAGTTTGTTGCTGATAGTGGATAAATATGAATCACCGAATGCGGTATACCAGTCGGAAGGACACCCAATTTTCATGATGTTCTGTTGTTTTAGGATTCTGCAGCACAGTTAGTGGTCGATTAGGCAATGTCATGTGCAGAACTTCACTTTCAGCAGTCTGAGTCTGCTGAATCACAATATGCATGCAGTAAGTGGAAGTGAAGACAGAGGATTTGGGATTACAAAGGCGAGACCCAACTTGGAGGAGGAAGAATGGTAAAGGTACGATGAAGATTCGGGGGTAATCTGATCGATTCCAGTTGTCGTCAATGCCAAGATTGCTAGCGAATGGGTTATTAATTGTCACTCACATTAAGATGCTGCACATAATATCTTGTAAAAACGAGATGAATGCGTCATGAGGCTTCATCTGACAGTGGAAAGACAAATAACAGCATGGAGTTCCAGCCAATTGAGGTGCAGCGAGCATTGAATCTGCATGCAGGATTCAATCTAATGTAATGGCTGGAATTGCAGGCTCGCCTGACATTGACAGTTACTTGTACTCTCAGAAACTGCATTTTCTAAACTCAAGCTTTCATCATGATTTCTACTTCATGCACTCTTGGGATTGGACGTTGGCGGAAATCAGACATTGTCTGTATATGATTTGAGACAAACTTCAGGAGTTCAAGATATGCAGTGGGTGGGAGCTTGCCGGTCACTGATTGAGCTGTTGAGCTGAGACTGGCATTCAGATTCTATCTCTTCGAGCTATCTTGATGGAAATCGCTTCATAATCTATATTAAAATCTGGGTTTCTGGCGGCCCAAACATACAAGTTAGTCAAAATGTAGTTAGGTCTGCATTAGAAGCATTGTGAATTTAAGCCTATTCGAGGAAGTGTGGTATACATGTGAGCGGGATTTGCCGGTCATCTGCAGAATCGCTGAGCAGAAGCTGTCTTTTGAGGTTCACTCTCTCAAGCTGCAGCTCGATTTCTCAAGCTGCAGCTCGATTATGGAGCCTGAATGACAGAAGCTATTTTAGGCTCTTGGAAATGGAAGGTCTGAACATACATCTCAGTCAAAATCCAGTTCAGTGTCGTTACATATTGCCCAGGGCTCTGCATCTACGGTAAGCGTGTGGTGGACATCTTCCTTCAACGGATAGATTGACACGGAGCATGACAGTTGGGGCAATTAAGCGGCGGCCTTCACATACTGATCAAGCATAGATTCAGATATTATCTTAGGCCGAGCGGGATGAGCTGCGCCTGCACCTAACAGTTTAGTGTCTGAAAGATGACACTCTGTGTGTGCTGGCAGCCACAGATTCAAAGCATTCAGAAAGGAGAAAATATGCTTGGAATAGAGCAAAATGAATCATTCAAGGGCAATGCGAACTGGGTATACAGAGTTCAGAGGAGTGCCTGGAGTGGGATCATATGTAAATAATTAGTGGCTGCTGGTCAAAATTGGCCGGTGAATAGAATATGTGTGCGGTGTCAAATCTGAGACCATCAACCGCGACAGGTGAGTGAATTTGAGGTGTGCCTGAACTTCATTCCTGAGCGAGGAAATATTCGGCTGTATGCTTTGGGTAAGCCTGGAATACCCGAGCCGTGTCTCAGGATACGATACATCAACTCGATATCGCTTAGACTGTCTGTCTATCCTTGGAAGATTCGAGATATACTATACTGGATCTGTATCAGGAGGGTCGAGACGTTGAGAGCGATTCTCTTGTGCAATCGACTGTAAATTATTCAACATTGATGATTGAGTGAATATCTCGAATACTTTCGTGTCTCTAGTATCCGGTGCGCCTGAAATAGACAAGCAACAAGGAATTGGAATCAAACTTGGAAGTTCAGGCACACCTGAAAACACAGATCTCGTTTGACGATTTCGGAATCACAATTCGACAGACAATATATGATGAAGATGAGCAGTGACTGCAGCTTGACAGATTCTCACACAGAGAAATATATGGTAGCGCGGAATTTCACTTGGTCCACCATTAAACTGCCGCACCTGGTTTTCATTACATATTGGATTATCCAAATGAGGCTATGATTCAGTTTACGAGATATCAGTTTACCATTGCTATCATCTCATATTCATCACTATAATCATCTCACATGCAATGGAGTCGAACTCTAAGCAATACTCCTGGACACCTCAATTGCACCTTATTCTCCAGTTCATTTGCCTATTTTGCATCAGTCGGTGAGATTGTGTTGGATGAATGTTTAAAGAGGCGTACCTTGATTACACTGCCCAGATAATTATTGTTCATCTTCACCATCTGATGACACAAAGTTTCCATGCTCCGTAAGCCGCTTCATATGGTCCTGACGACAGTCCAGAATCCGGTATATCACCATCGTCGTGATGTTCGGTCCGTTCATCAGACCATGCAGGACTCTCATTTGAGCCACTGCAGAGAGCTGGTGGAGATCACTCGCTCTATTATCATAACCATTGGGTCCAGTGTTCAATAGCCATGGGTGTGGAACACGGTTTTGCCCCAGTCGGACAACCCGTGCAAATGCCTGGCGCTGCTCATTTAATACCCAGAATTTCTGAGTTATTACCGCATGGTTTGCTGCTGTGAGATTGAGGCCTGTCCCACCCACTATGGGTGTAGTTACAAACACAGAGGGATTTGGCGAATCTTGGAATTTGAGCTGAATTTCTGTCCGCTCATCGTTGCCCATTTCCACAAACATGAAGAAGATATCCAAATTGTCCGCAAAAAACTGTGTGAGCCACCACTTCACATGACGAAATTGGCCTGGCAGAGGACAAAATAGCACCGCCTTTTGAGGAGGAGGAGGTGCACGTGGCAAGATGCTTTTAAGACTTTCGGGTTCGTGCAGGAGCATCTCATTTGATGCTACGTCCTCGTCAGGCTCGGGATACTCCGCAGATTTGTTGCCAAGCATTGGCAGAAATGTGTCTCTCAGCCATCGGAAAATTGGAGAATCCACCCAAGTGTCGAGTGGCCATTTATCGTACCATTGCCCTGAAACGTCATTCTGATCCTCGGTGTCTCCCAATACCAATGAGAAACATGCCAGGCGCCATCTATGAACCCTCCACGCTCCGGAAGTACCCAGTGAAGTGAGTCTCTTCACAAGGGTCTTTAGTTTAGCTTGCTCATCCTCAGTCCATTCGAGATCAACAAGGTGTGCGTTCTCTTTCGGGATCCGAACAACTGGTTTCCCATTTGTGAGTTTCAATTCTGACCACCTCCTAATCATCCAGGGCTTTGCTATTTGGATCATCCGGTGTGCCGCATCCTGTTGAGCGTCCTGGTCTTCAGTCCAGATGGCACGCATCAAACTCTGCACTGCGGAATACAGGGCATCGGCACCATGCATTTCAATCACTGTGTCGTCCTCTAGATCTTCAGGCGCACCTGAAAACAACCACATCGCCTGTTAACACGAGTCATAGAGTGAATGGAATCCCGGCGTTGCAGTGCCTTGAAGTTTGAATCCAATTCTCGCATTCGTCGCAATTCGCCAGCCCACAGTGTTTTTTGTCTTGTATCGATGAGACTCATCAAAAATCCCAAAACTCCAGGAACGGTGTGAGAGTCGGCCATTGCTTGATGGTTTCGCTCTGCATGTTAAGGTAGCATACGACACAAGGTGGATATTCCATCGGTTTTCTGGCTTGTCAATACAGGTGTTCAGATCCTCGTGGGTGAGATTCGCATTTTTGGCGAGCAACAAGTTGACAAGTTTGAAATCGGTTCCATGTGTCATCTCGTCGATGACAGTCTTGAAAGTCTCTGCAACCCGAGGCATTGTTACCACCAAGATTGGTTCATGGGCCGATATAAGTGCTGGATGTCCGTGAGGCGGTGTTGTCTGGATCTCCAATGAGCGGCGGGGCACAGCATTCAATCTCTGGAGCGGATACCACTCCCGTTCTTCACCGACAATGCCGGGAAAGTCGTTGTCCACCAAAATCACCCACGTTTCAAGGGTATTCCCCCATAAAATACACAGTGGCAAACCCATTACGACTTTCTCAGTCAGCAGTTTGCAAATCATTGCCGCAGCAACCGAGGTGAAAGTCTATCCAAGCCCCATTTCATCCGCCACCAGTGCTCCTGGCATATCAGCATCTCACACCCATCTCCTCACGATGAACCAGATGGCCCAAACCTGGTGCGCTGGAAACTTAGTTCCAGGCAGGCCTGGAATTGAATACTTGTGGCCTGGAACACGGTCATCTGCTGATTGGCGAATAGAATGGGCATTCAGCAGCCTGACCGCCTCATCACGACACTCATGTTCAAATTCGTTATTGATTGTGTTGAGAACAATGCTCAATACTGAACTGGTATTTTCTGGATCGAAGACCTCCTCACCATCCTCCAATTGTTCCTGAACCTCCCTAGCACCTTGGTCGGTCTTCTTTTCATCCTCAATGATCTCTTTCAGTTGCTCAGAGGTAAGTTGGGCAGATGGGCTCATATTCTGGCGCTCCTGAAATTCATCGCGATGTTAGGTATTTCACAGACAAGCATTTGGACCCAATAATATGTGGAATGTAATCAATTCTATTCACTCAATCTGAACTTACATTAATACTATCAATCTCTTTCCCACCTGCCTCCTCATCCACCACTCATTCATTGCCATCAGATCCCTCCGAAGTCTAAGAATACTGATTAGCAGTGGGCATAACTAACCAGAAAAAGGCTAGCGGGGATTACCTTCGCCGGTCTCATTACGTGCTCCGCAATATCCTTCCCTGTCGCTGCCTTCATTTATACCAAAAATAGGTTCACATGGTGTCCCAGTTTCAACTTGAAGGCATTTGAAAGGGAACTGTTGTATGATATCTGATCATATAGAGGGTCATTCATCATTTGCCCCGTTGCGTATAATCCCATATACTCTTCGTCCAATTCCACCTGCATCAGGTTGCATTTGTATAACGCAGTCAGACAGTATGGTTCTTTCGGGCTACAATTTTTTTCGATGAAACCAATCAGCTCCTCCCAGTGCCTCACATCTGTGTACAAAGCTTGGAATTGCATGGTGGATGTCGGGTCATTGTTGCCATTCAGCACTCGACGGATTACAACCATGAAAGTTGTATTTGGCAACTCTGGGACTTTACCTCTCGCTTTTTTGCCCGCGCGCTCACCCAAATCCGTCACCTGTCGCTTTTTGCCTCACCTTCCCTTCTTCCTCGTCTCCCGAACCTCACTTGCACATTTGTTCAGAAACATCTCCATCCATTGTCGCCGAATCCATTCGGCATTATTAACGTTTTCCAAAGGCAGCCAGGTCTCAAAAGTCTCCAAACAATCTGCAACCGCCATCTCCCAGTGCAGGGGTCCATCTCGCAACTGTTTCAAACAATTCTGTCCCGGGATAATAGACCGATGCTTCTTCTCGGGAAACCCAGCCACCCATACTTTCTTCCACTTGTTGAATGCACTAAAGTTGGGCTGCCCCATCCTTTTGGCAAATTTCTTCAAGGAGAATTCCATTTGCTTCAAGCTAATTGGGGCTTTGCCTTCAGCCCCGCCCAAGTCCGACGAATCATCGCTCTCAGCATCTGCATCGAATTTGTCATAAGAAATATCTGGTAATAGGGGCAATTCCGCAATCCCTGCCACATCTGTCCTGCGCAGTTCCGCTGCCGGCTGAAATCGTTTTGTTGGGAGGCTAATGGGAGGTCTCCCAGGTGTGCCGGGAATTTGTCCATATGGAGTATAGGAGGACGATGTCGGCCGATTGACTGGATGGTTTCCAGCCGGTGCTGGAGGCACTCGAGGTGTGCCTGGAGATGACGGGCCCTGTCCGGCGAATTGCTGAGGGGGGAACATTCGATGTCGACCATAGCCACCTTGGGGGAAGTCATATCCTTGCCACGATGGCCCATAACTCTGATATGCTTGGGTTGCACCACCAGAGCTTGGTTGCGAGCTTGGTCTCATGTTGAATGGGGCAGGGTGGTAAAACTGGGGAGCGCCTGGAAATGGAGGCTGCGAAGGCGGGTAACTATACCCCAGTGGAGGATGAATTTGATTCGGGGGTTGCCCGAATTGAGTGTTTTTGCTCGGTGTATTTCCAGCATTATTGTCAGATGCTCCCACATTGTCTTCTGGGCGTTGTTGTGAGCCAAACAGCCCACCCGATGGAGCCATATTGGTTGTCTTCGGTGCAGATCCGTTCGTCGACATCGTATGTGAACAAAAGATTGTGGTAAACAAATTATCAATTGAATTGGTGATTTCGAACGAAGCGGAGTATAGTTGAGAATATTGAAGGTAGCAGTGACCTTCGGCGGAATGAAGGCCTCTTATATCCATCTTATTTGTCACGAACTGAGGTGTTTCACTGCACCTTTGATCCATGAAATCCGGCTGAGAAAAAGAAATCATAATCACACACATCTTGCCTTTCTTTGTTATATGCTCGAATTCGTATACTTGGGACTTGGATAGAAGCTCACCTTTGTTCAGTTCATGACATGTAAAGGTCATAGAAGGGATTCGACATGATATCTCCAGGAAACCAACAAGAACTATATCCGGTTGGAAGGTTAGCATGATTAGGCATCTTACACTCAAAATGTATGTGTATGACCTACCACTTGATTCAACTTGAGGCCTGTTAGTCAAGCAGCAACAGTGATTGCTTCCTTTTGAGCTCCTTGTCCAAACTTTGTTGTCTCCTCACGATCCACCCACCGGTCAAGGATCATTACTTAACAAAACTTCCTACCAGCCTATCAGTTCTCGATGATCATCGAGCGGGCATACAGCCAGCTAGGCAACTTACCTATTCATTCATTGTATTGAGCTGATGTTATCCGCTGCTTGAGTCTCGAGCGTCGATATAATCTGCACAATGCCGCAATGACGTAGTATACGATTAGACCGATCGTAGTAGCACCTGTTGAAGAGTATTAAAAGTTGATCACAGTGATGACAAAAGAAACTTTCTCTTCTAACGATTTTCAGTAGATATTATCCTAGTTTGTGAAGAAAACTGATCGTGAGGGGACTTTGTTTTACCCCTCCTCTACATTTGGTGCGGTGTGATGCGGCTTTGAAAGTGATACGCTAACCTGAGTTAGCTCTCTTTGAAACAAATATCCCTGAGGCTCAAATCCAGCAACAAACCATACCCCCTAAAGCATCATCGAGAGTCATCAGAACACTGAGTGTTTCTCAAATATGGTCAACACTCGCCGGAAACATGTTAAATGCTTTATGTGCAAAAAGAAATTATGCAACGAGAACCGACTGGAAGCTCACTATCAACAATATCACCCAATATCGATGAATGAAGGGCTATTACCCAATGGGATTCTACCACCTGCCGGCTGGGATCACCCTGACCCATCATGCTTTGACTACAGTAGGTGCACCTGAATGGCCATCAACAAGCTGTCAATTAATGATCTACTCTTAGACAACGTACCGGGTGCACCGGCACCGGAAGATACTCCCAACGAAGAACCTATCGACCCTCAGCAGCCTGATCTCACCTGTACCCCTGATCCAACCAAGACAAAGGCTCATAGGCAGGTAGTTGGAATGGAAAATGCGGCGGGGAAAGCATATGGCAAAGCAACTGGATTGTACAACAAACATCGAAAGTACTCAGAACAATGGAATCCATGGCATCCATTTCGGTCTGCACACGACTTTCAGCAGACTCAGTCGTTTAGCCAGCAAACGAAAACCTGGATTGATCAACATCTCAGGCGTGGACTGGACAACTTCAAAATCGAATCATTCCATTCAGCAGATGCCCTACGAAAGCTCCTCTCTGAACTCGATTTCCGGCTCGACGATGATAGTTGGATTGAAGATGACTCACGTACGTTCAGAGAGTTATACTACAGGGATACTTTCAAATGTACCCAGTTCCTTTTGGCACATCTCCCATTTCAGGCGCACCTCGATTTTGAACCGGTGCGCCTCGCTGACTCTGAGGGTCGTCGAATCTACAATGAGATGAACACTGACGATTGGTGGTGGGATACACAGGATCAACTTCCTACTGGAGCGACGATTGTGCCAGTCATATGTGCATCCGACAAGACTCACTTGACCAATTTTTCGGGCGATCAGCATGTCTGGCCGCTGAATCCCACAATAGGTAATATTCGAAAAGATATCCGCCGCACACATAAAAAGTTCTCCTGGATTCTTGTCCGGCTGATCACATGTCCCCAGAAGGGTGCCAGGAACATGGACGAAGCCTGGCGATTCGCGGTTGGAACTGTGCTGTCTCAACTTAGGCATCTTGACATCACTGGCCCTGCCTTGAAATGTGATTGTGCAGATGGATTCCAACGACAATGTTACCCTCTGTTGGCTGCCTGGGTCGGGGATTATCCGGAACAAGTCGTGGTTGCTCAAGTCTCATATGGCTCATGCCCGATGTGTGAAATTCCGAAAGGTGCCCCGATGGGGCATTCAACCTTTCAACCACTCAATAACTAAAGAAACCAGCATATTTACTCGGAGCTGCTGGAGGACAATAATATTGATGCTCTGCACACTGTAGGTGTCCACCCAATCCGCAACCAGTTCTCGCAATACCCTCTCTGCAATGTCTATCGGTGTGGCAGCCTGATGAATTGCATCAGCTGCTCCTGGGTTTAGTCAAAGACTTTTTGCACTGGCTGCTCAAATACCTGAAAGCTAGAAATGTCAAGGATCAATTTGACAATCGATTCACATCGGTGCCACGATATCCCGGCCTACAGCACTTCTCTAAACCATTCGGTTCATTGAAAAGTGGCTCCTGGCAAGGCAAAGAGATCCGTGGAATGATCAGAATACTGGCAGTGAATTGCACTGCAATTCTTGACTGCTCCAAAGGTGACGGGAAAACTGCGGCGCAAAACTCCTCCGACGAAATGGTAATTGGAGCAGTGCAGGCATTATGTCAGTTCTCTCTCCTTGTTAGCCAACAAAATCACTCTGTTCTATCCCTCAAAGCACTAGACGATGCGCTAAAGCGATTTTACTAGAAGGAAGGTATTCTTCGAGAACAGAAAATGTCGAAGTCTGCAAAGGCCAAAGTGAATGACCTGTTGGCAACGGAATCCCATCAGTTACGTGAACAAAAGATTCATAAGATTCGTGCTGCAAAGGAGGCCCTTGTGTATGGGGCTGAAAAGGTTTCCACAACAAAATGTAGGTTATTTCAGGTGCGCCTGAATATAACCCGACAAGCGGCAACCACTTGGTCAGATGCTGATCGTCACAAGGCAATTGAGCGATTGGAGCGCGAAATCCATCAAGTGACAGCTGCTAAATGCAAGCTTTTCGATAAATTATTCCAATGTCATGAGCGAAAACTATTTCAGGAAGTCGGGACCAAGGCAACCGGTCCCAGAAGCAAATTCACCAAAGAACTTGCCCTAAAGAATATTGCCACCGAAGACGAGGCTAATGGGGCGGCAAACATGACCGCCGACAAGCGACTGCAATTTCCGATTCGCCTATCCGATGCTGAGACAGAAGCCACCACCTGGAGCCTGGCTGCTACGGAGCATGTCACTAACCAGCACGAGAGAGAGATTTATGGCATCACCTCGAATGAACAGAAGCGGTTCCAGACAGAGTTCTCCATCCGCATGATCAAGTTTGAAGCTTGGTGGGAGACAATCGGCATTCAGGCGCTCCGGAAAACCATTGAACAGCGTGTGGTACATTTCGGATATCCAAAGATGCATCTTGTGAGCCATATGTCAGAGTCATTTCGCCGAATGGGTTCCGGTGACAATTTTACCACTGATATTTCTGAACGGCTACATATCGCCAATGTGAAAGAGGCATATCGATCTAGCAACAAAGTCAATAACATTCAACAGATGCTCAAGCACAATGACCGGTGTACCGGTCTTCACTATATGGAGGAGACACTGTCATATCTTGCACTCGAAGGCTGGTATGATATTGACTCTGCAAAAGTTTTCAAACTACTATCTGCTACCGATAAACGGCGAACTACACGCAGAGCCCATCTGTTAGGTCTCCAAACAATCCAAGACGAGCCCATTATCCGCCCTGTATCACTGCAGCTGTATCATTTGATAGAAACGCATGTCCGCGGAGTGTGCAGAAGTATCAAATTAACCTCACTCAGAGTTGCATCAGAAGATTTCGGAATTCCCAACTTTGGACAGCTATTCCGCGCGCAAATTGATGAAGACTTGGGACAGAAACTTAGTGGACTCATGCTCGGATATGATCAGAATGTACTCATAGACACTATATTTATTAAACTCCAGAATGGGCTGTTGTATTACCGTCAACCATTTCACAATCCGACTTCTGTTGAGCGTCTGGGACTTGATTGCAAGGTAGAATATACCAATGCCAACAAAGGGATCATGCCTGAAGCATATAACATCTGGGTCCAGTATACGCAAAGTGAAGAGAATGACCATGATAACACCTTCCAAGGTCGAATTCCTTGTTTTGCGGTATTATACTTCAGCTCGACGCCACCGAATCACATCCTCGAATTTCAGAAATGCTTCCAGCCGGGAAAGCAATATTGACCTTTTCTAAGCGGTGCAAGATCACTCAGCAATGGGTATTATGTCCTCAACCTCAAGAATACGCGGTGGTGATTCCAACGAAGTACAAAGATCTTCATGGTTGGGCTGATTGTATTGACGGGTTCATCCGGGTTGTCAAACAAACGAATATGATGCATATTGTACCTGTTGGAGCAATAGTGGGGCTGGCGCATTTGGTGCGGGAGAATGCTGCATTGGGCAGCATTGATAGCATATGGCTTGTAAATAATCATGTTGATTTAGATACCTACTGGACTGTATATTAAGTTAGATTAGAATGCCTGATTCAGGTGTATAGCTGTGATAAATATTCTCGAATTTTACTATTCGATATAGACATTATATATTTATCACTCCCAGAGAGTCTAGCTCCTGGTGCACCGGAATCTCCAGGTGCACTGGAATCGTCTTGGAGACAAGTGTCGTAGTCCCAGCAGCTCCAAAATTTTGCCAACTTAAAGGCGTGATTTTATAGCATTCTGAACACGACTTCATACTCTTTAGAATATTCTTGTATTCTGTTCCGCTACTTCAGGAGCGTTGAGGAGCACCTGAAGTACTCTCAGAGTTCCTCAGAAGCACATCGTTTTGCATTCAGCCTGTTCGGGAGCATCTGGGAGCTTCTGGAAGGATGGGTGTGGCTGTTCGGAATAGCTGAGTCGTTGAGATATGACTTCCGAACCATGTTACATTTTGCTGATGTATGACAAGACAACGAGGTCATGTACAGCTAGTACAGTCCGTCATGCGCCTGTTCTTCAAGATGGCCACAATGGCCAAATGTGGGTATTTATGTGACATAGTTGAGGACACCCAATGCAAGATCTAGAGATATCGTGCTGAAGTTTGAGAAGAGAGACTGCGGGGAGTTCAGTTTCCTGCATATAATCATGTGAAATTGCTGACAGAAAGACACCCGGGTATGGTTGGGGACAAACAAACAAACTACTGCCCTCCTTGCCAAAATGGCACAGAAAAGAATATGCAGACATACTGGGAGCGTAATGCAACAGGTGTATCGCCAACAGACTGAGGTGACAGCCGACTCCAGAACTGATGGCACCACAACCCTGAATGCCATCTGCACCACTAGCTGTCAATTAGGGAACTGAAGTAGCTGAAATCGAAGTTGTGCCACCCAGGTATGTGAATATACGTACAATTCTTTCCAATGCTCAATTTGGCAATCTTGAAGCATATGTCAAGCATCACAAGTACGATAAAGATTCAATTCCAGAATTGCTTACTGATAACTGGATATCCACTGGTTAGTACACTTGCTGCTGAGTTGTAATGTGGCTGGCATCTACTGAACAGACAAGAGCAGCATATTGTGTGTACCTTCAGGAGGAGACGAGGATTGGTTGAAAGAAAAGTGATTGTTGAGTGTATTATTACCTACCATTAGAGGACACTGTGGAATATATTTTGAAGAATATACTGATATTTAATATTCAAGAACAATGTAGTGAGTAAGGAGAAAGCACATGAAGACATAAGAAATGCCGCCATAACACCATTAATGATGTACTATACCAAATAAAACAACTCCAGATTACATATACCCCTGTGGCAAAATGAGAATCAACGGAGCATCAACGATTTTTGGTCACATAAGTCAGGTAATTTAGAAGTGATTTAGTTATTGTTATACATAATCAAAGTATTCGCTGTTCTCATGAACAAAAGAGAAAGCAACATGCTCCCTGCCTCCTCTTGAAAATGAGTGACAACGGAGGGTCAATTATTCTTGGATGTTTATATTCAGTAATCCAAGTGGTACTCGATCGCAGCCATTTGAAAATTAGGAGTTGACATGTGTTGTAGAAAGAGAAGCAAGAGATATTCCCACGACAGCCTCCAAGATAGTATCAACTACTTTCATTTATACAGTTGCAACTATGTAAGCATGAGCATTTTAGCTTATTAGACCTGTCAAACCTTTGTATATTGTCATTAAGGCCACATCCCGCTTTGATTAACCTTGATGCAAGGCCAAATATCATTCACTCTCCATTGACACTCACATTCATGATGGTGCATAGAGTGTGTCGCTTTAACTTCTGCCTCTAAAGGTGGTCAATAGTTTGATTAAGTATAACAACAACCAAATTATGTTTTCACGATCTGACATCCATGAACAAAAATTGTTAGCTGTCCATTCATGCTCATTTTTAGAATATGGTAGTAATGTCAGTACAAATGATGTCGCACAGACTGGCAGCGAACACATTCATAATACATTACAGAGACCAACACTCTTCCTAATTTGCTGACTTCCAAGACCAAACATCATTGACTCTGCGTAAATGCTCATGTTGTGAATGGGGCAGGGAGTGTGTCGCTTTCAGTTTTGCGTATAACTCCAGCCAATACCACATTTATGAATCTCGCCAACAAATCACCACACAAATTACTTACGGTACAAGTCAAAGAATTGTTGACACTCATTTTCAGAATGGGACAGGAAGCATGTCTCCTATTTTGTTGAGTATCAAGGCAAACAATCCATCAAAAAAGACAATGACATACCAATGTGAATGTTTCGCGATTAAAAGTAGGATATCTGAATAGGACAATATATAGAAAATCTTGAAAAGCACAACTGGAGATTTAAGCAGACAGGTCTGGCCAAGCCCAGCATTACCTGTGGATATACATATACGGGTACCTGACTGGTCTGCCAAGAGACAGCCTGTCTTGGTATTGGACTCCTTATGGACCAAACCTACATGTTTTTGCAGTCCAGACCCAGACTGCTGGCAGATTACCTGCAGTCATTGCCAATACTTGTACCATTGTATTCACTCATCTCTATATATAGTATATACTTACCGTATACAATTGCAAAGATCAGCACAAGCAACACCAAATTCCTGGGTTGTGCAGTAAAGTCCAGCTGTTTTGTGGTAGTTTCTCATTGATTACAATTCCATACATAGTCCAGTTATAAGCAAAATATCTGAATCAAGAACAAATGAGGTTTTGCAAGATTGAACTGTCAGGCAGCTTTGACTGATCCTACCAATTAATAGCTCGAACAGCTTACTCCGACGAGATTGGTTTGAATGTGTTACTTCTACAGTCTACTATCACAGGTGTGTCAGACAGATTGCTCTGACCAGTACATTGTACACTAGGAAGCATGGTGGCAGTTACATATGGCCAATAATAACAACTTGCTGTACTTTGGATCGAGGAATACTAGTAGTCACACATTCTGATCAACATACTACACCTTGTATATTAATACCATTCAGTATACCTTGTTGATACCATCTGTCTACCACTGTATCTTGCAAAGTATGGCAAAATTCTCATACATAACAACCACACTCACTTACACACATATACTGTGCCTTGCCACAATGCTAATTATTTTACCATTGACAATCAGTTCATACCTCAATGTCAAGACATCTCAGCTGTAAAAATATTACTGTATAGACAGTTTGCTATAGATAAGACCTGTTTGAAGTGGCCAACCAAACTCTTTTCAGTTACCCTTGTTGAAATATAATTCTCTATCAACTCAAATCCAGTTTAAACATTCCAAACCACTTCCTGAAGATATAAATAACATTCAATACTCATTCCGATATGTTATCTACTGCTAGTTCTTGGATATTAAATCCCATATATTGCATACCATTATGACATATCCACTTTACCACCAACCATTGGGGGTTTCTTGATACAGTTATATTTGCAGTGCAATACTCAGATCATTATAATTCCATTTCATTTTCTATTCTGCCAAGTCAGTTGGTGTTGCATACAGAGTACTTGTGGAGTGGTTTCACTGAATAAGATGAATCATATCTTGTAAAACTATTGGTACTGAGTCGATTGTATTCCTGGTGCAGACTTTGCTTGGTGTTGTTGAGCTATATCTTGACTGTGATATCTGCAGTGCAGCATTCCACAGTGGTCTGATGAAATCAGTTCTATTAAGTTACCCAGTGTAGGTGATTGTGGGTGATTATTTGGTTTTAAAGATTAGCTGATTACTGAAATATAACACAGTAGTATAATAGCAATTTGAACCTATGGAATCTATAACTGACTTACAATATGATAATGCAATGTATAACTTGATCTTCAATATTGGTGATTCAATGTACAAAGTGTAAAATCTACTGATACCATTACCTGAAATGTGAAGACATCTGTTACTCTGCCATAACTGGACTCTGACAGCTACCCTGCTCTACTGTAAATGACAACCTCATCTAGACCACAGAATTAGGTTGACTCCAACTTTAGTATTACTATATACATCATATAACATTTATTCTGCCAATTGAACTATATCTGACTATTACTCTAACACTGACATTTGCTCTAGCACTAACAATTACCCTCAGTTTGTGAAATACCCTAACTCTGACAATAACCCAATCTCGGTCAATCTCTGTAACTAGCAACTACCCTAATACGACACTGAATGAAACTCAGGCAATATAGTATTTATCATAACTCAGATACTGACTACTCAATGTATATGGTACATTGTCAACTCTAACAATCAAGCATAGTGTGATGTTTTCTGTATTACTCTGAGTTTTACATGTATCATAACACGATTACAGGAACCAAAATAATTAGTTCAAATTTTCACTTCAAAAAAGTTTTTTTCGGTGACTGGAGCAATAAATGCACTCAACAATACAATGTAAAGAGCTGTGAAAGGCACGTACATGTGTGGTCAATACACAGATACATCCAATGCAAATCTAAACATTTAAATTCCATACATCTACCATGGGCAACAGACCCAGTTTAGTGAGCAGTACCACTAAGCATTATTGAATACTCGGAGGCAGCAGGTGTTGCAATTATTACACCTGCAGTGGAAGGTTTTCTGACAGTAGCAGCAGCAGCCACAATAATAACGGTGCTGATGGCAGTAGCTACAGAACTCAGTGCATCGCAAATATCCAACAATAGTACAAATCTTGAGTAGATAACAGCAGACACTAGAAATGAAATGGAAAGGTAATTGTTGATTATAGTGGTAATAATGTTAAACAGTAATTTCTGCTTCAAATACCCTGTACAGTATATAATATAAGCTGTTCTGTTTATTTGAACAACCAAGAAGTTAAAATGATATATCCAGCCTGAAATTGAAATTCTGGGTAGAACAATATTGACAGGTGAACAGCTCATTCTTCCAGAAACTAGTGACTAATAGGTTGGAGTAGAAATTGCTGTATCTGCATTCTACTCTGGCTATTGGTAGCTGAGACTATCTAGCTACTCAAACACCTAGTAGTGGAAAAGGAGATAAATAATATCCAATTCCACATTAACTGACTGACAATACGCAGTTACAATTGTCCACTTTCTGTCCCAGTATCCTGGGGGGGTAATAACCACACCCACATTCAATATTCAAGTCTCTAGGTAATATTACTTCAACTTTACAATTACCTTAACACTGTTCCAGCGAACTAGATACACTATACTGTGCAGTTTGAAGCAATATGTGCTAATTGCCTTGAACTTTAAGCAATCTCTCCGACGAAGATAATACCAAAATGGACAATCTACATGATTCCCCATTCGATTGTAGCCAGTGGCAATAGTGCAAGAGAGGTCACAGCAGGACGCAGAAAGATTAATCCAACATTGCTTGTAATACAGTTTTTGCTTGATATTTAATCTGGATTGCTGTGCAGTTGAAATCAAGGAATTTTCCAAGGAGAATTTTGCTGTACAGAAGAATATGAAATTCTTAACAAGGAAGTTTCAATGTTTAATGATTCTGAAATAGCTATAATTATGCAAGGTATTACTATATTGCCAAGAGTTTACAGAAGGACTGACAATTATTCTTTCAGATAATCAATCTGCTTCCCATGTATATTTTGTGCTGTATACATTTATATTTACACCCAATCTATATACTACCTGCCTTCAAATTGTTTGGAATAGTGACTGTAAAATGCAATTAACAGTGCGAATCACTCCTGTCACATACTGGTATCAGCATTCAGACTGCAAGTGTGTAATATGACTTTATTCCATAGTTTCTCTGAAGATGATGCCAATTAGTATAGAAACTGTATAAGATGGTTCTGCAACATCTGCTATCCGATGTAATAGCAAAAATCTTTTATAACAACTCGCACAATTACTTTTTAAAATGTCTGTATAGGTTTCATTTGGCCAATATGGAGTCATCCCAGTATTTGCAAATTGCTTCAACTATATTACAGATTTTATTTAACACATGAAATGGAGGCAGTATCCCTGGTGTGGTATATAAAGCAAATATAAATAAGGGTATACATGGCACTGCTTTGGACACACATATTTGTGATTTAAATAATATATATGGCAATCCATTCAAATCAGGGAAATGAATTCTACCAGGAATGTAACAAAGGATCCTAAAGATGCATATAGACAGAAATAATACAATCAATTGCAGCGAGTATAAAGCACCTGCTGCTGTACTGTGAGTTCCAGCAATGGTAATTGCCTATGTGAAGGTAAAGCTAGTAAAAAACGTCTTAGATGGTAAGATTAATAAAATATTATTGGAATATAACTTATAAAAAACTGAATAAATTTACTTCTGGATGTAAATAGTTCAGAAATTACTATTTGGATAGCAATTTGGGAACAGCATATACAGACACTGATATTGATCCATTCATGCAGTCATGACCAGAGCTATAGCATGATATGCCTCTGACAAAAGCACAGTGACATTATGAGAAGAGTCTGCTATTTAATCATGAATTCAACCGAACCCAGAGCCCCAGGCTATGGGGTCTCTCACAAAAGCGGGGCAACTACTCTAACAGCTGACCATATGTTCTTACAAGATAGTTCATTTGAATGGGTTACCTCCACCTTCCATAATGTTGATTTGGTATACCGGATTCCACAATGTTATATACAATTACCCTTGCTAGCAACTGGAAAGTACTTTGTCAGTATACCCAAGCAAATTACAATGTCAGAAAAACTATCATATGCTTATAGTGTAGTATATATTTGTTATCTGCAATATATGCAATAGCTGTAGTCTAAATTGTATTATCCATTGATTTGACTAATACAGAATACTATAATACAAGAACTGTCATATCTGACCCAGTTTTTGATTGCTAACTTAGTTTTGATATACAATCACAATCAAGTACTACCAAAAAGTGAAAATATAAGCAAACATGATGTGTTAACACTACAGACTCTAAGTTATTATTTTGTCAGATTGTAATTCAGATAGACAAGTGAAGATTTATAATAAGAATTCACTCTGCTCAGACTCAAATTAAACATAATAACTGTACTTTGATTTGAATATACATGTTAAGTGGAATTATTCACTGCTGTATTCATTGCCTTCAACCAAGCCAGAGTGTATATGTATCTACACACTTTTGAAGTGGCTTTGCCATTTCTAATTTCCAGCAACAAATTACAGAAACACAATAATAAAGCTTGTAATGTTTCTATCTGTTAAAAATACTGACCCAAGTATACAGTTTACTGAGATAGTCCAGATGATCAACAATGTGCAAAAACTTAATATTAATGACACAAACTGAATAGTATAGAATATTTAGTATTATCTCTGAATTGAAATCTATTGAAGCATAGTAATAGAAATGTACAGGTACCTGTATTCTGAAGACTAGAGTACAATATATTCTAGTACAGAATTAGAATCTACTATGCAGCTTCAATATTACATCAGTGATATTGTTACAGTATCTGGGTGTGTGATAACCAGAGTTACTATGTATTATCATACAATGATTTTACTATATGTATACCTCACAACAACGTATGTTTATAAAACTTGAATCAATCAAACAATGCTCTCTTAATGATCCTACACTTGACAAGCTTCTATCTATCCAATATGATCAATTCCAACCAGTGGCAATAATTGGATATACTGTAATTGAGTAGATACACTTATATCATCATCAGCAATTTATCTATTGGGAAGCTATGTTGCACTTTCCTGGAATACTACTAGGAGTATATACAGTATTCAAGTGATGGATTAATGTCTGCAATAATATGTTCCTCTATCAGCCATGTTCAAAAGAGTTACCATAAGACCTGGTATGCAGGAGTGGTGAACATTATAACCAATATTTGTATAATGTAACATATATTGTATAACAGTATTATAGATATCATGCAGTATTTGAATATTAATATCTACAATAGTATTATAATCTTCAGACTGAAGCAAATGATTTGATAAAGAAAACCATAATTGCATAAAATGATAATGATTCTGAAATTATAGAGTAATATAATATGTTATACTATATAGTATTTGTTACAAATTGTAACCTGGTAGTAGTAAGAAGAATTATTATAGTGGTATAAAGTATAACACATGGGAATTGACATTGTAAAATGGTTTGAAGAAGTCAATTTGCTTTGAAATAGAAAATCGTAAATATAGAATGAGTGTTTGAATAGTTCGGGATGTTATTATCTATCAGACATTATTTTCATGTAAATTCATATGACACTGCAGAAGTTGTACCTTGATACAATAACCTTTGAAATGTTGTATAGTTGTGGAATAACACATAAGAAACTTTAACAGTTTATAGTTCAAACCAACTATATATCTCAGTTGCAGACCAGAAGCAATGCATATAATCTCGAAACACACTGTATCAGGACTGAAAGAAGCTGTAATTCTGTTGACTAGTTTGCAATGGAAAGGTTCAGCAAACAGGATGCTTGAGAAAGTGAAATTTGATGTAAGTGTTTATGAAAATTGATAAAAACATACCAAGAAAATATTCAACTTGGGGTGAAACATATCAGCTGCAGTTGGAATGGAAAATATAGGCAGAATTGAATACAAGATTGTCTACGACTATATATTATTGGGACTGTCCGAAGACTTCATAAGATATCAACTTACATGTCTGGTCGGTTGATATAAATGTATATATCATTGATGTAAAACTTCTGGTAGATGAATATTTGTCAATACTATAGATACGAATGCTGAATAGCAATGTTTATTGATAAGAAGTTAAGAAAAATATGAATTAAAATTTTACATATTCACCATGTTGTGGTAACCTAATATGTAGCAGTATGATTGCTATTGGGTATTTGCTTTTATTATATGGATAATCTCAGATATTAGGCATCTGTACTGCAGATCTTCAGGAATACATTGTATTGTAATGTGAAATATGATTGTCTGCTAAGCTGCAGATTATGCTGTGGTACATCAATGACATTGCAATTATCATTGCAGCCATGGTGTCTAATAGCATTTATGTAATGCATTTTCTGTCAGCTTAGAAAAGCAATGGTCATTGGATTAAAATCCACTGTCATTTTAGATGCATTCAACTTATGAAAGCTGTGTTATTCAGGTAATTGTATTGTTGGCTGCACAGAGCTGGAGATAGTATTTCAAAATGCAATTTGCCCTTTTTGCCTAGTCTGTTGTACTTGGAATTGAATGCTGTGGATATCTGTAGCTTCATCCTCCAAATCGTATACATGTATTGACAAAATCCAAGGTGCATGAGATATCACTATGACTGACAATTTAGTATAGCATGCTGTAATCGTAGAAACAGACTTGTAGAAAGTTTTGGTTAACAAGAGTGTAGTCAACTGTATCCCAGTGATTGCTATCTGCAGTACCAAGTGTAAACTGGTCCAGAATCCATATGGAAACCTGTTAAACTCTCAGTTTAACCACACTGGTACTCTGTTGCAATTCCAGATATTTCCAAGCCCCCCTGGAGCTTAGCAGATTCCTCTCCGATAATGCAAAAGGATTTTGAGGTGGTTTTGAATATCCCTGCAGTTATGATGGTACATTGAAGATAAAAGAAGATTGGACTTTTAGAATACTTATATACTGGAGTCACTGAAATGCCTACTTAGGACTGCAGGAGACCTTTAGAGTAGCTGAGACCTCCATACTGGTTAGCAGATAATATTAATCATGGTGCAGTGTACTTACTATTGTCATTTTAAGTGTTCCATATCCAAAAGTCATCTTATCCATCATATTACTGTTTGTTAGACATCTGTGTTTCACAATTATAACAAAATTTGCAATATCATAGTTTAATATCTGTCATCTGTATCAGCCTATCTATATACTAACATATGGTTATGCTGTCAGCAGATGGTATTTGGATGCAATATAATGAGTATCTAGAGAGACTGATTGAGTGGCCTTCTGGATACCTTTGGAGGCTGTGAATGAAACAGCTTCAAATTCAATTTGTGGCCCTAATGGAGTCAACTGAGAGATGCACTTGGCAGCTGAAATTGGGTGTACTCTGAAAATTACTTGTAGGCCATTATCAGATAACAATAGAGATGCAACTGGGAGGCAGGAATCAGGGGTGCTTCGAGATACACATTGAGGCCATAATCCAACAAGTTTCGAGATACATTGGGAAGCTATGATTTACAACCTTGCTGGCCAACACCAAGTGAACTCAGAGATACACAAGATGAATATTTCTCAGCCTGGTTAGAGATGCAATTACAGGCCTTAATTAAGCAAACTTGGAGGTTGGGTGGACTTGACAATATCAAGTTGGACTTAATTACCTTGATTAAGCCAGATTCAAGATCAACTGGAATACTGCAATGAAGATAACTCAGAGATGCACTTGGAGACCATTATAATTGACACTCGAAAGTCACTGTCATGCATGTTGGAAGATGTACTTACACTCCGAGCTGAATAAAACTAAAAATTGTCTTTGAAGCTATGATAAAGTCTGTTTCGAGATACATATGGAGATATCAATTAGATGACATAGAAATCTATGACAATGTGATGTAACCGATGCATGTTGATGTAGTGATTGACTATATGGCTTGAAATGCTTCGGTGTGGTTGAGCTAGATGTGGTAGTTTACAAGGGTGCTGCGACATGAATTGACAGACATTTCATTATATAATCCAAAGCTGTGGAAATGTAGAGATACAAGTACAACAACCAGTGGCATCAGACACAACTTGAGAGATGAAAGATGAGAGATACGAACTGAGTGATGAGAGATGAGATATAAGTGATGAAAAAGAGAGATGAGAGAAAAGATATGAGATATAACAGACTGGCAGGGAGTGGGAGACAGTTGAGCATCAGTGAATGCTACAGTCTAGGTTACCTCACAATCAGGGTATGGAGATATAATGAGAAATAACTAACGATTGTGTGCCAAGTGGATGCTGATATTGAATGGACAAAATAGAGTTATGATGGTAAATGGGGCAAGTAATCATGTGAACCTGCAACTTAAAAGAATTTAATGATACAGTTAATGTAGTTATCCTAAAATGCCACATTCAATTCCAGGTTGAGCTAGTAAGTTTGCTAATGCAAGGTTTTCTAAACTCAACCAGCCATGTTGGACCAATGGTTCCCATATCCCCTTGTAGTTTCCCATATTATGCCTAACTTCATTCCTCATCTTTCTTTCTACTTCACCACACCATCAGCAAAATGTAAATCAGTCAGGGAGCTACACGCATCCTGGCTACATGCACCGCTCAACATCACTAGTCTTCCGAAATTCTTCAAGGTGCTCTCAGGCTCTGCTGGAGCTAAGCAAAGTGCTTCCAAATACTGCAACAGTATTCTCATGTGCTTCTGAAAGCACCTGCAGTTAGGATGGTACATTCAGTATGCTATGACATTTGGCTAACTGGATACTCACATTTTTGAGCACCTCAAACCTCTCTGCAGGTCTGTGAATGACTTAAAGGTCAGCGGAAGCGATAGTGCACCACTGCAGGTGACATGGTACAATACTCTCACTGGATTCGGTATTAGGATTCCATAACCACAAGGCATTTTGACTATCATATTTGGCTGTATTGCAGTTTCAAGATTCGCTATGTCATTATATGGCATGTGATATCCATATCTCTGTATATACATTCATACGCTTAATGTAACTGCACCCGGTACTCAGGTTTAACCGGAGGATTACCTGGAGACACCGATTGAATGAACTTATAGATGCAGTTGGGGCCATTGTGGTGGGAAAATCTCTCTCACAACACCACCAACATTCAGTTTAGCGTTGGAAGCTGGTGGAGGGTACACAGACATACATACTTACCAGGGGTGGCCTGAGATATGTAGGGGGGCATACAGAAGCATTGGGATAATGGAGATGGACCGAGTGACTGAGAGTATATATTTGGGAGACCACAGGGTTGATAGACATCATCTCATTGTCCGAAACCCACACTGTATTGTTCCCAACACTTGGTCTCACAAATTCTGGTCGATCTTTTATTGATTCACAAAATTTAGGTGGTTTCTCATGCACCCATGCCGAGCTATCATTGATCCATGAAATATGTTTGGTTACTCATAGCCTGACAGTATGTCCCATACTCATGACCGATCTTGAGTGCCGCACAAAATCAGTTGAGATATCTTCACAAGTGTGGTGGATTGTTGATGATGGACACTATGGCATCTAGCTCCAGTTGTTCGCCTAACTTTAATAGCACAGATTTGGAGATGCACTTCACATCTGGGATTGACTGAAGTCATCCATGCCATTTATCCGCTACAACCCTTGTCTCCGTCAGAAACACCCGGGTGTTCCAGATTGCTCTGACAGCTTAGACCAAACCACAGACCCTGTGACGGAGAATTACACGCTTCCTATTGCCCAGGCGATGGGTCGCGTTGCATACTTATATCTTTTACTTTGCGCCCTGAATGTGGCGACCGATACACACAATCAGAAAGACCTGTGTGTTATATTCTTCACAGGGGCTGCAGTTATGTTTCAGCCGTTTACACAGTGCCCAGAGATATTTAAGCCATTCTCCGGCCGAGTGCCACATTTCACCTCTCTGCTATTGCTATATATTGGATGCCGTACACATTCATTTATGTTTAGCTTTGAGATTGTTTCATCAATTACAAAACAGTTTTCGCTTCAGATACATTGCTTGCCATTGGATGTGCTTTCCCATTATCGTATTTTACACGTCCAAAATATACCGTCCAATCTTCACACTCTCCAGTACTATGCTCTCAGTCCTACACATTCTGCGTCGATCAATCATGGGCTCGCGATGCTTCTTCCTGCACATCTGCTTCGGCATTGTCGCCATCGTCACCCTCACACCCGTCGATATCACGAGTTTCGAGGTCAATTCTCTGGAGTTCAGTCATGGCCCATCGTAGCTGGCTGGTGGTAGGGTTGCCATCTCGCTGGTCACTCTGGTCACCGTCATCTTTGTATTCCGCAATGCCACCTGTCAGCCCGAAATGCAGTTTGTCACCCATGCAATTGTTGTCCATCGGGATATTTGGGCCAGCGCTTCCGATGTCTGTCTCAAGCGCCACTTCGGAGGTGAAATAGTCAAGAAGAATAGCATTGTCAATATGTGCTGCTTCCTCACTGATGACCATGGCAGGAGTTGGGTTCTCTGGCTGTTGGATCTCATGCTTGACTGTAGCAAGAGTGGTTTTATACACCCTATGTTGGTAGCTCGCCAGAAGTGTGTTCCACGTATTGATCAAGAATATATTCATGTCTGCAACGCCATGCGAGGTGAAGAACAGGCGACCTGTTGCAGCGCAGCAGGATGCATTATGACCACGGTCATTCTAGTAGTTGATGTAGTTCGAACAATCAGGTCTGGCAGCTTTCAGCTTTGAGTTGGAAGTTTTCGGATGAACACCTTTGTTCCTTTGCCACTCCAGAAGAGCATGGGCCAATGCAGTGCAGGTGAACATGATCAGAGGCGAGGGTGTATGAGTGTCCTTGTCATCAATCATGGAATTATAAAATCCATCAGCATACTTACCGCGGGTATTCGCTTGATGATAAAAGTTTATGTAGGTAAAGTGTGGGATTGCATCCGCCAGAAAGTATAGTGGACACTGGCCATTTGTTAGCAGCTTTCAACTGTCTCTGCATGGGATTTGAACTGCATACACCACATTCCACATGCTCTGCTACAGGAAACAGATACTTATTGTCTGCCAGAAGGGAATCAATGAATTACAAATGCTTTGCGTCAGATACAAAGCAGTGCAGATCATGAAGCTCTGCTATGTTGTTCCTTGCTGATTGAATCAGATGGGATTTAACCGTCTTGATTTGTGCTCAAACCTGGAACTGGTTTGAGCGTGTACTATCCAATGTGGGCCATTGCTTCAGCTTATCTCTTTCAAGATCTCCTTTGTGCGTGCCTCAAATGCTATGGACCAAATGTTGTTTTGCTGAATGGTGGTGTTTCAGTACTTGTCTAGTATCTACCTGTGTGGGGCTTCAGCGAATGCTTTTGCAAGGCATTGTGTTGCATATCTAACCATCTCCAAGCTGCTTGTACTCATAAATGGCAGTTTGTTCCACATGTAGAGCATTGGGAGTCTGGCTATTGCACATACAAGACATGTCATGTCTGAGTGACTGAATCGATGAACGTTGCAACTGCTGGAGACCATAGATCAAGGTGGAGACACTGCTTGCAGTTGCAATTGCCCCTGCATCTGACTCTGATTCCTGTCAGTAGGTCATGTTTGCAGTGGATTCATAATGATCTGGCGAGCTTCTGGATTAGTGATGGGGGTAGGAAGGGTTTCAAGACCACTGACAGAATTGGGAGTGCTAGCATTGCCAGATGTTGGGCTGGATACAATGGGACATGTTGTGTCTGTAGGTGCGATTCCTCTGGCCACAGGTGGGCTACGATCGTTTCTATGCAGCATGGGTGATGGAGAACACATTGACCATAGCTGTGTAGCGGACAGGGTGGAAACCAGGTGTTGAGTGATATCTGCAACACGAGAATTGTGCAGCGAAGATGAGCGGGTGGAGTTCTGACCTTGGATTGTAGAGGCTCCGGAACTCCCTTCTTGGGTGGAATCCCTCTCGCCAGCCGGAATGGAAATGCATCCCTTAGCAGGGGAAAGTTGATAATTCCCTGAAGGCCCACGCTGTTGTTGATTCTGACGATTGACAAGACTTCAAACATTTCTTCAGACCAGAATTATATTTGGGTGAGGGCTTTGGGAAGACATAGTCTCAATTTGATGTTCAATGTTAAGAATGTAGTAAAAATTTCCTCTGCTTGCATATGGAATAGCAGACAAGGTAGACTGCTATTTGAGCAACCCGGGAAGGATTCGACAAAACAGGGAGATGCAGAGTAGACCACGTTGGACACTAACCAGTAACAATACTCGGGGACGAGATCCCTTGAAATGCAGACAATTATGGGGTCAACTGCCATCACATTAAACTCAGATAACACTCAGCATTGATATTGACTGTTACAGCAACGTCTGAAGGTCTATTTGCACAGCTTGAAGGGTGTTTATGCCTTCTTGACGTGATTATCACAATATTACACTCGTTCTGGGCACCATACTTCGAACCATCGATTATTTATATCTTCAGCGTCCCAGTGGAAATTCCACTTTGGCAGTGCTAAAAGCATAGCAAATCGAACAATGTTGTATTCTCTGTCTTATAACATCAGTTGCATGTGCATCTTCCACCGCTAGGTGTGTTGGTAGCCATGTTGGATGGTTGCACAGTTGGGACAATCTCATAATAACTCAGTTTGCTCCAAGATGTATGAGGGCTGAGCGGTATCAGTGGTATGTGATGCAAAACGAACGCCTGGAGTTGTAAACTTGCCTCACTGTGAGAACTAATTCTCATCTTGAGGCTTCTCATTCATGAGGTGCCTGTTGGTTGTGCAACAAGTACACTGGGCCATTGTGTGTTCATTCACCAACAAAACGCAGGATGTGAATCATAATGGTTCTATCTCTCAAGTTGAACCAAGTAGTCGCAGGAACTCGAGTATATAGTCCCCTTCTCCTCGCCCACACCTCGATTCTCTTTTCCTCCCGTAATAGACACACCGCCAGCATGCTGAACTTTCTTCACATCACGTGACTTGCACAACACAATGCCTCTCGTTCCAAAACACAACAAATATGCTACACAACTTTGTACATTCCCTCTCAGCTTCCATCCACTACACTTTATTGTATCATAATGTGAACATCTCAGATTTAGACTCATTTCCAACTTGCAGCGATGGCACCAAAGGGTAGCCACAAAGGAAAGGAGAAGGCAACTGCTAGTGACAAAATGCCAAAATCAGTTATAAATCAACGCCTGTTGTTGAATCGGGACCATATGAAGAGATTCATCTCGAAACACATTTGTGGACTGATGCAGAGATAGAATGTTTGCGGCGTCCAGGATGCAATGGCATGGGATCTCATTTCTGATATAATCTTTCTTGATCCAGTGACGGCTCACCACTTTGCACAATGCCAGCTGATGTGGCCGCATGGCAGGAGGAGGTGTTCACATTTTCTGAAGCGGCGGGCAACCTACACCTCTTATATGGGCCCAACGTTTGACACAACCCATCACAAAATGATTAATCGGAGGTGGGACAACCGGCTTGCCTGTGCGGATCATGTCGATCGGTTGAATTACCAGAGAACAAGCTCAGGGACATTTACACATACCGGTGAGTATTTTTCTTCGTATGGTATCGCTGATCCCAGGGCAAAGTTTGAGTCGCCAAGCTACGGGCGGTCCAATCTAGGCAACCTCCTGGCTATTAGACAGCTGAATTTGGATTAGATAATTGACAAAGATAATGATGATGAGAACTGGGTGGATCCCGGAGCGCCGAGCAGTGGAAGAGGCCGTCCTGGCAATGGTAATGAGTATGACAACAGCGAGGGTGAGGAGGACAGTCAGGGCGGTGAGAAAGGGAGCCGGAAATGGAAGGGAACAAAGGTGGGGAAGGGGAAAGGGAAGGCAACTGACGACCTGAAGGGGCAAGGCAAGGGGCAGGGGAAGGGAAACGGTAAAGGGAAAGGTTTTGTTAAACAATCCCAAGGGGGAAATGATATTTCTCGTGCCGTTACATTGCAGTTGCAGAAGGAACTTCATGAGGGAGACTTGAACATGGGGGGCTAACTAGAGTTGCTATATTTTGAGCCCGAAACATCACATGCCATGTCAACATCTTCAGGTGATGTTACCAACTCTACTGAGGAGTTAGATGGCAAGTATGACTCAGAACATGATTCTTATGTGGATATGCAGATGGAGGATGATGTGGACCCACCGGATGGCATTGATTTAGATGGTGGTGTGGATATGATGTGGGATGGTGATAATAAAGATGAGGAAGATGAAGAGGAGGGAGATCAGAAGGAAGAGGAGGAGGAGTAGGAGGAGGACGAGGAGGAGGAGGAGGAGGATGATGATGAGGAGGAGTAGGAGGAGGAGGAGAAGGAGGAGGAGGAAGATGATGAGGAGGATGAGGATGATGGCAAAGAACCTCGGACTATTGGACAGGGAGAGATGGTAAATTCATCGGCTGACAATGTAGACACCATGGTAAACGACCAGCCAATCGTCCTATCTAAACAAGAGCAGGGGAGGCGGTAGCATACCCTACAGCCACAACCTCCGGCACCAGCCCCCCAGCCACAACCACCAGAGCCTTTCCCACAACCACCAACTGCAGAGACTCATCTCCTCAGTGGGCTGGTGGATTTGGGATATGTGACATTGCAAAAATCTCGCCCAGCGGTGCGAATACTGCGAGAAGCTGAGGCAGCTGGAAACTTCTGGAATGTGGATGTGGATCAGCAGCTGCTTGGTGAATCGGCAGGTGCCAACTGTCTCACAGATATCCCACTCCACAATGTCCATTACCCCAATGTCCCTCTCCCAGAAGCCCGCCTGGATGATGTTGTAGGCGCAGATTGAACCCCTCCTCACGTTGCCAAGGAGGAGAAGGTTGTTGCATTCTGGATACAGTTGGGTGCTTATCATGTTTGTTTCCTTTGCTCTAATTGATTTAACTCAGGTATTGATTATTACCTGGGTCGCGAGGTTATTGGATCGCTCATTGTTCATTATATCTATGGGTTTTGTATTGGTTTCATTGTATTCATGGCATTATGGGACATCACGCATGCAGCATTTCTGCAACTCCTGGTGTCTAAGGAACCTCCTTGTGATGGTGGTGAGGCTCAATAAATCTCTCAAGATAGCTGAAAGTATCATGAGCTTAGACACCAGGCTGCTTGGGCCCAGCACTATCTTTCATCCCTTTCTACAATGTATACTCCACTCCTTGAGTGTCATCGACAATGCCAGAGAAGACCCCTTTCTGTTGCCTTGACGATTCATTGCGAAAGAAGTTCACCTCAGACTGATGGCGACTGCAACATATCACATTACGCAATCCTGAACAGCGTCAAGTTGCACACCAGAAGTATCCGGCTATGTGCAGCATGTCCCGACGCCTTGAACCCGCTCAGCATTGTAAAGTCAATGCTAACAAAGATTCAGTTGAAGACTTGTACATGTGTCCCTACCTCGAACACGTTGGAAACATTATAGACTCCGAGTTTCAACCCCCGCCATGTCCTGTGCTGCGTACGGAAACATACTGCAGTGCCGGCCATCCTCTGAGTGACCACATAGCTGAGGCATGGAAACATGGTGCTCAGGGTGGCTTTGAAAGGAACATACAAAACAATACCTACTACCCATTTGCGACTCACGGACTGTACAATGTTATCCAGTGTGGAATCAAGACGAAGGGTATGAAGACGCACTATGACAACGTGCCAAAGGCTGTAAACACCGCTCTGTGTTTCCCAAGCTTCAAAAACAGGGATGAGATCAAGAAGCTTGTGGCTAGAATCCCAGGTGATTAGGATCTTAGGGAGTGGGAACTACTCACTCTCGAGGATATGAGATGGAATGACCATCTTTAATGCCCTATGAAATTCTGGAGTCAAGAAATCATCAAAAGCATGAGATGGTTGATGCACCAGCAAACATATGCTGAGTATCGCATTTACACCCCTCAGCATTCATTTAACAGTGATACCCCACTGAAACGCCTCTGTACTGAAATGCACACTGTCGACTGGTGGTGGGAGACACAGGTAAGGAGATATACTCGAGAATAATCACGTGCTTATCGATGTTCAGTATACGCCCAGCGTGGGGGATACACTGCTTCCCTTGATCTTCATGTCCGACTGAACACATCTGTCGGATTTTGCTAGCGACAAGACACAGTGGCATGTATATATAGCAATTGGCAGTCTCTGTTCAAAGTTCCGCCAGATGTCCTCAACACACAGCGTCATAATGGTCCCACTCCTGCCGATTCCAATCAAGAACTGCAATATTCCTCAGAAGAAGGGGGATAAGCAGCGGCAAACAAACCGAGAGGTGCTGAACAAAGTACTCCGTCCTGTTCTCCAACCTCTCACTTTGAAACTAAATCCCAGCGCTGAGAGTGGATATTACACTGGTTTCTGTGCAGATGGTAACTTCAGGCATTGCAAACCTGATTCAGCAGCGTGGCTTGCAGATTTCCTTGAGTATAGCGACCTACATCATCTTGAGCGGCATGTCTCTCTTTAGTGCAAGTGTCCAACAAACGAACTTGGAGATCGTGTTCTTCCTGCCAAGCATCACCCCCGGCGAGATAACAAGCAATATCGAACACTCAGCGATGCCAACAGGAAAGCAGCTGATGCTGAACTCGGGTCCGGCCACATATACTAACGAGTCAATGTGTTTCAACTGATTCTCTAAATGGTGAGCAACCTCCTGAACTTCGACCTCCTCTATTCAATGTAGATTGGCATGTTTGTCCACCTCCAGAAGTGGATTTTCCACTTCATGGAGAAGTATGAATGCCTTGGCAAGTACAATGCAATCTGGTTATCTGTTCCTGCTTACCGTGACTTCGCACCAAAAAATATGTCATATGAGGATGTTTCTCAATGGAGTTAGAAGGAGATAAAGGAACTGAGCTGGTAGATGCTTGGAGATGTAACCCAGTCACTACGTGGCAGAAGCCCAGCTAAGCTTCCCATATTGAATCATGCAATTGAGTGCACATGGGGATTGTGAGAATTCTATATTTATGCTCAAAATAAATCCCACAATGATGTAACATTGAGCTACATGGAGGACACCCTGCGTCATTGTCACACCATCAAAGGAGTTTTTCTACTCAGACTAGCCCCCAAATCAGTGTTGGTCAAAATGAATGCTGACAACTGAACCCATGAAGAAGCAAAAGGTTGACGAGGAAACAAATTTAGAAACTTGGACGCTGTCTAATAACCGGCATGAAATGAATGCCTCATGGAATTGTATCAGCCAAAAGCGAGACCTTTCCAATGAGTTGAATGCTGACTTCAACAGTCCGAGAATCCACTGGATGTCTCATTGGGTGAAACTGATTCATCGGGACTGAGCATTGCACCAGTATTCTGCCGAGAGAAATGACTAAACACATAAAGTGAACCTCAATGATGGTTGGAATGCCTCGAATCACAATCTCAAATACCTGCCACAAGTAATCAGCTGTCAGCGTCGTATTCTCCGCTTCACAATCAGAGAGCTCAATCGCCAAGCCCTCGCTCAGTATCAGGAGATCAGGGCTGCCACCAGCAAAGTCCTCCTATCTGGTGGTGATCTCGCTGCCCCCCTGAGCTACCATTCATCTGCACTGTGCAAACTCATCGGACCCCAAAACCGCTGTTAGGGAGAGCATTTTGTCGCTATGATCAAAGACTTCAGAGCTTCACCAGACAATTGTAATGGCGGCATGTGAACAGGAGCTAGGAAATGTCCATTCTATGTAGTCGGCTCGCCATGAGCCTTAGATCTGAAGCAATAATCTCATGTATCCAACTGCAGCTACTATCACTTGCATCCACGTTTGCATCCGTATCGCAATAATCACCATGCGTATGCCTATGAGGCTGAATGCTGACATACGTGCATTTAGACTAATAATGCTCTTCAGTAAACGGATACATTTCGCTCACAGGATTTCGCGAGTTTACCCCTTTTGTTGTGCGTGACATCATGAATTCAACAGTTCAGAATCTTGCCCTCCAAACAGGATAGTGAAGCAATATTACTGCGAAGCCTGGAGCACTGATCATTCCATCATTCAATTGAGCCAGCTGATGGCGGAGAAGAGTTCAGAGAACAATTGGCACACGATGCACGTCACCGGGAATGATGACGACTATCACATATACAGGATATGACCATTCTAACCTTGCAATGAGAGAAATCGAATATGATCGATCAAATTGAGTTTGAACACCATTCCTACAAGTCAATTGAGCACAATCAGCAGTTGGAGAACCTGCAATCAACGCAACAATTTTGCCCCTGAATGCGGCCATATGAAGAACCAAAGGGGAAGTTGAGAGATAATTTCCGAGTCAGCACGGTTATGACTATTATTCTTCTCTTGGAGCGAAGTGCACCTATCTTAGTTGGCATGTACACCTACAGCTTGGCAACCTGGAAGAAGCCCACATCCAGAGATATTCTATGGCGACATAAACCTACGCATACACAACTACAGCGAAGAAGCATAATTATGGACGAGGATCAGTCTACGAATAAAGAACGCATATCTCCATAAACTTCTACGCAACTCCACCACACTGAGGCAGAAGACACGCTGCCCCTATGATTGAACCAGATTTGTGATGATACAGTATCTCTCGAATGAAATGAACTTATAGCGGTGATACATTGCACAGGGTGAAGTGTATTTACGGTCGAGACCTACACAACTCTGCAGACTTCAAAAACCACAATGAGTACGATATCCTCTCCAAGCACAATTATCATTCACAGTTGAACTCCACCAACCAAATGAATGCATTCTACCGCAATTTCAATAACGGCAAGGGAGGGTATATGTTACTATTATTACCGACGAACCAAATGAGCTCGGTACTTCGGGCAACACCCATGGCTATGGGAGTGATGACATACTGATGCAATACTACCGCCTCCAGAGGCAGCACTTTCAGGAGATTCATTGGGGGATCCAATCAATCAATGAGACATGGATAATATGCGTTTTCATTATTACTGGGACCTATTCCCTGGCACTCGGTCAATATATATTGTTTCCAGCAAAATTACTATTATCATGTGGCATGCATTACCATTCCTTATGGTAATGGAGTGGACTCAGAATCAAGAATGGATCAGCTGGATGTGCACATCTCGCAGAATGCGGTACCAAAGTGCTGCAGTTTTGCCCCTAAACCCGGTAATAGTCGATCGGTCACTATGCTGGTTCTATACTGAACCAAAGAATATACTTCTCTTGCAGGCTCCTTTAAGAACTGCCCATGAGCAAGTTGAAATGTGGATGGTTTCGTGCCGCGGAAACATGTCTGGAGCGCGAGAAATGCTACTGAGATAGATATGGTGAGGAGTTACTCTCCACACCCATCAAGCTTCAGACTATTGTGGTACATACCTCTCCCTGGGATACCAACTCGGAGACCCCATGATAACTGCTAACTTGGAGGTGGTTATCATGGCAATCACCCAATGGCCTGGGGTTTGCACCAGTTTGCTGGGAGCTGCAGTATAGGAACATATGCAAGCGGCATCGTGGGCCAGTGGAAGTAGTAACCCTCACAGGACAAATTAGCGAGCAAGGAGCAGCAGCGGTAGTTGTGGCAGAAGAGGGTCCACATGGGAATCCTGAAGAAATGCTACCGGCACGCCAAGTCAAGAAGGCCCTATCTGGACGGCGGGGCTTGGCTCTGTTGTGGGCGAACTCTTGATAACAAGGCCTTCTGGATTTCCCTTCCCCCGCGTCCATTCTTTCTTACATTTATTTCACTAACACCAATGAAGCAGATTCAGACCCGTACAAATCTGTGTAGGTCTGCAGTTCTTAGATAATCCACACGCACAGAGGACAATTGACAATAGTAAAGCACAGCTTACAGCCGCAAACTTACAACCTACAATTCCAAGCCAAGGTAGAAACAAGCCATATAGGTTGAGTGATGATGAACTCATATAGTGAATGTTTCACTTACTGGAACCAACACAATTCAGAGATAACCCTTACAGACATATGACTATTCACAGCGGTCAAGGGCACTTGGAAGTGCGAAATAATTATAAACTACAATTCCAATCCCAGACGTGAGATACTGTCCCAGATACAAGAGACGACAGACTAGCGGAAGACTAGATTATTGTGCAATAAGTTATTATTGAAACTATGACTATTCAACTTACAAGTGCTGATATGCCCATCTCGGAGATGCTCTGCGATGGATTACAATCAATCTATTGACTATGGTGATATACACAAAGTTATGTGAAATTCTACCCTACCTAACATTTTTACTTTCCATGACAATCTACAAGACTCACAATTGAGTGCTGAGATGCAGATATACATACCGGCGGCCTTCCTGTACTGAGTACAATCCTGACTACAATTCAAGAGACCAATCAAATGCTGTATGGGAAAGAACACAATGCTAAATACAATGCCGAATATGTTACGAAGTGAGATTACCGAGAATACAATCCTGAACGGAATCCCGACTCAGACTCGACGATAATGAGCTACACAACTACGATGGCAATTGATGACTGCAAAATGTATTCGGAGTCAACCCCGAGTGATGCCGTTCCATTCAATATTCCCTACGGAGGCGTATGGGTTTAGTCACCAGCGGAGCAACAACTTTCAAAAAAGGGAGATGACCGTACCGGAAGTGCAATGCTAACTGCAAACAATTACCATACAGGTAGTGCAGGAATGAAGCACCGGAACAAAGATAAAGAATGATGATAAGTGCACCAAGTCAAGTAATGGCAAGTACACCCAGTGGTGAGCCAGAGAATGCACACCGCAATCTGTGATGATAAGCTTTGTATCATTCAGCAGATGTCCAGGATACAAGCAAACACACTGGAGAGATATGATAAGTCAAATGAGCCCGATCAATGCCGAACGAGTACAATATAGCTACCAAAGCATTCCAAGAGACATTCTGAATGAATGTGAAGATGGCTACCAGAACAGTTCGGAACTGGATTCTGCATCACCGTAATACAACAACCGAATTGCGCCACAGAACGAGACTGAATATGACTACAGAGGGTACCGAATGGTTTACTGAATCGCATCAGGAAAGACAGTCGAGATAACTACAGACAGATGATCGAACCGAGACCATCCAGCAACGGATATCACTGCTGGGACTTCATGTGGGAATCGAGAGGATTAGCGGGAGCCCTACCGTACCAAGCCACTGACCAAGATATTTACTGAATGCCATACCGAAGATTAAGGAAACTATGGCTAAATGGCATATGAACTGAATGCCGAACCACGTTGCCAGATGCCTACCATAATCCTACTGACAGAACAACGGATATTCTACTGAAGCTGCCTACCGAGATGGCCAATAGAAGTCGACTAAGAACATACCAAAGCCATCATATAAATGACTTTCACGGAGAAGTGGTCTACTGAGACCCTCCAACATGCTGTATCAAGAGATGCTGAGATCTGCATATGCAATGTACAAAGTGGCTTTCCAAGAGCAGAAGCACGCTCCTATCACAGTGAGGATGACCACCTACTCTCAAGCTTATGTGTTAGATATGGATGAATCATATACTGCCCATGCCTAATGCAATTATCGTCAATTCTACCACCCTGGAATGGCCACCAGGAAGTCACATATCAGAACTGGTGGCTATGACAATACCAAGCTCGGAATTCCACACCAATGCGCAAAGTCAAGACGAGAGCCATGTGATGATCGACCCTTCTTAACCTCACCCCGCCCAAATCCGATGATGCCCAATCCCTGGACTCAACTTTGCAAAGCGACAACCAGACCGAATTACATATCTTATCAGAGATTGCAATTAAAATCCCAAATCAGCAATCAATCCCATTTCCAAGTTGGAGATCCAAGTTACATACCTACCAGGCCACAATGGCGATCGACAATCGAAATGATGATGAAGTCGTCAATTGAGCACTGAATTTTGCGAGAGTGAGATAGTCATGTCTGCACCATTAAGTCGTACGGACAAGTCAAAGCGCACCGGGAGCCAGTCTTCCATGACACGCATTAGCAAGTCTACCCAGAGTCAACTAAGATTTTACTGAAGCCGGCAATCGAGAGCGCAATGATGAAGTTGACCAGATAGTCACCAAAGCGGATTTTGAAAGACGATGCCTAGTCAGGCAGCATCTATTAGTCAATGCCACTTACTAATGACTACTGGCTGCAAGATAGATTCTACAGTGCATGTGTAGAAGCCCTGCACAAAGGCTCAAGAGAGCGCAGGCTCGCTTGAACTTCTTAAGCATAACAATCATTAGAGAGGCTCACTTGTTGGATATCGACAAATGCGATACAACTACACATGACTGACAAACACAATTTGTGATTACCGAGGGCTACAAACAATGCGAGCAGTGGAAGCTCCTAACAATGCCAAGTCAGTAGTGAAAGCTTTCCCACTCTGACTTTTCCGATCAACAACCACGCCGAGAGATGAACCATGCCAAGAGACGAACCACGCCAACAGATGAATGACGAGTGCGGTACTGAATGGCATGTTGGATGCCGGATGAGTTTGGGAGTGGAGATAGGAACGAATTGAGGTCCCAGACTCCGGACGGGAGGAAATGGATGAATAGAGTTTCTGAACTCGCAACTGAGGAAAGTAATCAATGAGTCATTCCTTTCATCTGTTTCTTGTCTTCTCTTCTCTTCTCCACAGTTCATTACTTCTTTGAATCTCGGCCTGGTATTGATGGCATTGGCACGGGTTTTACCACCTCCAGGTGTCAGTCAATGACAGTTGGAGTCTCCCCATACACCAGATCCATGGAATGGTTACCGTACGGTGCCATTCGGTAGCAGGTCATTTCAGTTAGTATGAGCACATATGCGGCATGATTGTTTAACACTTGCTTTCATTTTCTTTGCCTTCTAACTTGAAATGGTTTATGCAGCCCTGGAGGTCTGCACCTAAAGTGGCAGATAATGTAATGGCGGCACGTGACATGCAGCTAGGTAATGGCCATTCTGTATAGTTGGCTTGCCACGAGCCTTAGATCTCCAGCAAATATCGTACCAATTCATCCGCACTAACTATCACTCGCATCCACGTTTGTGACTGTATTCCAATAATTACCACACATATCCCGATGAGGCCAAACGCTGGCATACGTGACCTTACAACAATATGCAAAACCGAACGCACCAGGTCGCAATATACCTCAGCATGCGGGAGGTTATCAACCACGAAAGTCATAAGAAGACATATATATCAGATGAACAATTCCATGCAATGGAGCTCTGTATTTGCCATGGTGTTAAGGTTCAAGTTGTGGGTGTAGAAGGCGAACGCTTATCGCAGATGTGTCAATGCACAGGAAGCCAGAGCTGATGCGGAGGGGAATGAAGGAACAAATTGGTCTGGGTTAAGTAACGCCAGGGAAAGTGTTACGCCATGCTGAATGGACATCCCTTGTGGCAAGCGAAACACCCATTCAAAAGGAAGCTCCAAAATGAGGATGGAGCTTTCGTTTCTCACTGGGTAGCCCTGGCGCTTTCCACAATACCGGAAAACTCAGGTAACTTGGATCCCGTCTCAAAATATGTACAGGTGAGTAATGCACCGGCAGCTATTGCTTTGCAAGTTTTCAGCATGGGAAACATTGTCCGCTGCTCACGTAATTCCACAGATCGCTACTAGTTGTAAAACATGAAATTGACAGAACAAGGGACGGATACTCAATACCCACATAGATCTGGCTACTTGCAATAATGTGTATAATTCCAAAAGAGAAAATTGCATCTTGCGTGCAGGTAGATGGAATGTGAGGAGAGATTATTGCAGTGTCAACCGTTGCATTGCAATACCGTTGCAAGGGCATACCCAATGAATCCGTTCCGACGTATGCTGATGATTGGCCACAACGCCAGAGTGTTCGTATAAAATAGAAGACCGACAGAGCGAGAAGAAATGGTGAAACAGAGATTGGCGGGCAATTTGCGACTTGACTCATGGCATTGATGCCAGGTGCAGCGTAACCGGCCATTGGGGTGTCTGTGATAGATCTGACGCAGCGCATCCACTTATATGGAGCCATTCTGCCTGGACAGAATTTTCTTTTGCTAATGTTGTGGACAGGATAGTGCATTCCTGGAGCAGCATTTAGAGGCTGTGATCGCGCAAGTATTCGGATGCACTTGGAGGCCATCGTGATGCGATCTTGGAGGTCACACCCAGGTAGATATGGCAATGCACTGTGAGTCCATGTTAGATTGAGAGTAGAGTACTTGGAGGTAGTCAATCTGGAGGTGGTAGATAGGAAAGAGGGAATGACAGGAAGCAGAGACTCTATACATTGCGTAACTCATAATGGTGCGAATGTAAAGAGTGGAGTACAACAATGTCTACGGAGAAATGTGAGATAAGGGATGAGAGACTGGCTGTAAGTGGAACACAGTCGGTTTTGATAGGATTCAGTGCACCGGGTATGCAGTGCTCAGTGTACCCAGCATGTGCTATACTGAGTGGGAACTCATGATCGCAGCATGGAGAGATAGAGAGAGATTACTGTACTTCATGTTTTCAGGTGCTGCTAGAGGTATTGGCAGGAAATGCAGAGATCGGAGGATATAAATTAGCAAAAAGTGCAATTGGTATCCTACAATGGACCCCACACTGCACTCGTTCTCTCTAATTCTCCCCAAATAATGTGATTGACATAGTGGCAAACTTCCACGATGCTTGGAACCGTTCAATACTGTGATCGCACAGTCACAACATCTCAAATATGCGTTTAGTTATTTAAGCGAATTGATCGCACTTCTTTCTATCACATTGATTCTCTAGATTTTAATCTTTTCAACGGTTTTGTGAACTGTTCCATTGATTGCAAGAATATTCTTGACAATTTCATCCCTTGAGACATTGATTAACAAAATTAGGACACGCAGAGTAAACACTCCCCAAAATTCAGTTGATCACTGCAACGATTACTTCAAGCATCAAGCCGAATAATCTACATGTAAACCAAATGCGAAGCATTGATGTTAATTGTGTTGCACATGTAACAGCGCAACGTATTATGCTGCGGTGTGAGCAGAAGATAGTGTAAAGTACCATGGATCACGCTTATAGGGATGACATAAATGGTTCCGACACCGAAAACAAGTCAATGACAGTAGCTTCCCTCAGGCAATGGTAACAGCAAAGGCGGACACCTCTCCTCGACAATCACTAAACCAGCAGTATTGCATACTGGCCCTGATGCAAACGTCTGAACCAAGGAACAAAGCCCTGTAACTCGTAAGACAGAATCCTCAACGACGAAATGACATTTCAACCGTGTCAGTATGTATCCAGTGGTCGACCTGATGTGGCTCTCCGGACTCGGCCCCATCTAGAGAAACACTTTATCATTTCTCGGTTGTTAGTGGTTTCTCCACCTCGTGGACCCAGTGCAACGAACCATATGAACGGCTTGCTCATCGCATTGAAAAGATGTCACCGAAACTGCTACTGCATTGTACCTAATGTGATTTACATCATTGAGAGGACTGAAATACTGATCGTAATCGACGCACTCTGTGAAGTAGGGAAATCTCTTGAGACACCAAGCAATGTGATTCTGTAGCTTCCATGTTGGTATTGGACACCACATGGCTAATTCCTCAAGTGTCTTGATTTCTGGTCGTGAGTCTTTCATCATTCGCTTCATAGACATTTTGGTTAGAGGCATATCACCATCGCACGGTTGTTTTGAAGCGTTTGCATTTAGGTCTCAGTACAGAAACACCTCCTTTCGGGCACACATTTGCAAAATCTGAAAGGCAGCCTTATGGCGATTCGATTGTTGGTGGGCTTGTCTTAGATCCATTATCGCTTTTTCTGGGAGTTCAGAGCTTACATTTAAGAGGTTGCCAAGCGGGTAGATATGGTCACAAAAGTGATTCAGAAAATGCATCATCAGAAAGTTGAAGTCTGATTCGTTGACAAGATGTTGTTCAATTTTCCCCTTAATCTGCATTTCATCTTCATCAACGCGATGACGCTTTACAGCTGCTGAAGATTATTCCAAGCCGGGTGACTCTCCCATTTCTCCTGGATGTCCAGAGTCAGCTGCTTGATGATTGCTTCCAACACCTTCTTTGTAGATATACTGCCGCAGAATAGACTGACAATATCCTTCTGACAATGAAACTCCTCCAGATAATGCTCCATGCACTCGATCGTGGCCTCAGTATGGTACCAGTACTATACCATATGGTAAAAATACACAACATTGTTGACGTACAACAGGGCTTCTGTCAAGGGAATCTTTTGGTTCAGTGAAGGGTTTAAAAGAGTCGCCACGAAAACTGGAACAGTCACGCGCCTAAGTGCTTTCATCTCCTTATCACACCATCTTGTCAACTGGCTCTGAGGCATGTTCAATCAAGCGAAGACAGGATATGGAGGCATCACCGGCCAGAGCTGGTTGAATTTGTCAATCCTGGAATGTTGTTCCAGGAAGGACATTACACAGTTAATCAAATGCTTAAGCATACCAAGATAGACAGTCTGAAGAATATCTGGTACGATAATGTTCATCAGGGAGATGTATTTTATATTTGAGAAGCCGCCTTCTGAGGATTCAGCCACAGGATCTTCCAGATGATGACTTTCTTCCTGTCTCGCCGTCGAATCTCCCTGAGTGGCGAGTATCATCCTTTGTAAGTATAGCTGATAGTCTCTCAATTGCCCTGACAATAAATTCCCATATCCAAACGAGGATTTTGCAGCATTGAATACAAAGCAATGAGATTGCTTGATTGAGTGCAAGTGGATGTCTTCGAAGTAGTCCGCCGTCCATACACAGCTGACCGGATAACTTACCCTCATCCGACAGTCCGCACAAAGCACAAGCTTCCCAGTGTTGAATAGCTTTTCCAGAGGAGGAAAAATAAGCTCGAAGACCTTCCTAAAAACCACTTGGTTGTGGATTTGCTATTTCTTAACAGTGGTTGATTTTCCGGGTTGTTGAAGTTGCTATTTCGGACGATTGGGAAGAAGGGAATCAAGAATGCTGGGAAGATTGGAAGGCTTTGATCTAATCTTCGAGTGGATGTTTCCGAGACTAAAATATACTGGTCATTCCTTCTTGTCATCTGAATTGTGTGTAAGATGTATCTGGTCTGATCTGCTGAATAAAGGGACAATAGTAGCTCAAACGGCCACCATAGCTATTCAAGCGGTCAGTATCATCGCAGCTATGATGCAATTCAACAATGGTACCTGATCATTCCACTACCAGTTGTTTGATGTCACCTCTGAGTAGATATGTTCATCGGCATCATTCAATTCCTTTGCTGGACCATACAACATATGTTCCCTGAACGCAGGATGTTGCACAAGGAACACAAAGCATTCAACAGGATTGCAGTACAAGTAATCATCATTGCGTAGGTTCTTTGGATCGGCCATATCATTGTAACACACTTTGCTGGATGTCCATGAGTCAATGCCAATCACATAGGACATTTTGTTTAACCTTTCCAATGAAGGGTGGGATGGACTGAGATTGCTGATGGTTACCATCGTAGGGTTCGTGATGAGCTCGTTGATAGCAGCTCTGCTCAAGATATGCTTCACGCACCAGTGCACCAATCGATACTGATCATCACAAGGAAATTGTGACCATTGATCGAATTCATCGTGGCAGGTATCAAAATACTCGTTACTAACTTGCTTCCGGGCTCGACAGTTATCCAAGCGTCCAGTACCATAAATACGTATCTGAACTGGAGGTTGCTCGGATCGATACAAGCATTGTCGCTGGCTGCATTCTGTATGACTGGAATCTTCATTGGAAGGGTGATGAACAGGGTTGTGATGCTGTTCATGAACAAATGGAAGTACAATACTATTGTGTGTGATCACAAAACCATCAACTGGCATTTGTTCGGCTGATACGCATACTACCCTTTCTCGGTTGACGCAATACAGGTGACTGATGTAAGCACAAATGTAGGAGTCTGTCTTCAAGCAGTAAAGACACCGCTGACAAAGATCCAAGGCTCATTAGCAAAATGATATCCCGCAACAATGTCAAGTAGTCTCTCGATGGTCTTTTAGCTACTCATACAATTACAAGCCGGCTGGGCGTTGTACAAAGCCACACCTCAATATACTTTTTGCAGAAAGGGGTCCTAACACCCTCTTACAATGTTTCTCATCCTCCTTGACATGTGCGCGAAGTGTTGAATCGCTCTCTCAATTTGAATACAGTTTGGATCTTGAAAAGCATACCTCATCAGCATTGAGCTCATCACGACGATTGTTTTTCATCTTCACAAGACCGTCCAACAGGCATTGCATGAAGGATGGTTATCACTTGTTGTTGAGTTCGTACCTTACATGAACTGTGCAGTGTCCATAGATACCCACCCAGCAATGCCATCGTGGGGTACAAAAACTAGAGCAAGGACAAATGAGTGAAATATGACTGCAGAATATGCATTTAGTTGTCTTGGTGAAGAACTTAAGCATTCAGTCGACAAACCAGGGTGCTTAGATGATGCGAAGCACATCATCTCCTAGGTAAATTGCAGCAAAGATAATGTCACCAGATCAAGAATACCCTCCAAGCTAATATATATATTTGTCTTGCCTGCCTGCCATACTGACAATCTCCAGAATTTTCAACACACGCTGCTGACCTCTGCCACCGCATCGCAGCACCCTTGATGATATATTCAACACTCCCGACCCCTGTTTAGAGTAACAAGTATTGGATATCCACCACTCAATCATTGTCCACCATTGAGAACTGCCAAATGTAATGTGATGCCTTCTGGTTGCCAAAATCAGTTGTCACAGCTGCAAATACAATCCAGATTCCAACTCTACAAGTCCACATCTGGGCTGAGAACGCAAGTGTTGGAGTCAGCCAATGCGCAGCACATAACATTAGAATTTGGTAGGATGAAGGTGGCTTGACAAGACAATGGCCAGATAACGAATTGAGGGAACGCATCTGGGACATTGCACAGTCCATGACGAATATCAACAATCATGGTGCCAGCCCCAAGGAATGTGATCTCATAATCGATCATTGCGTTACTCGAATTAGTGATCTGGCATCTCAAGGCAGCTTTGGACATGGTACATGGCAGACAACACAGACTGTGATAGTCTCAAACTCAAGCCAGCACTGCACGAGGTGGAGGAGAGTGGCCGTTGTCGATAGACAATTAGGCTGGAAGAAACCCCCACTAAGAAGAGGCAACTCATGCACATTCGTATGTATTTCATCGCCCCGATGCTTCATTTGCTCTTGCTGATGATGTGTAGCTACAAAGATGTCCAGGAACGAATTTCGGTTGACAAGTCTTCGGCAATAAAGCTGCGTTCCGAAGCCTCGACCGATTTCCTTTTCGAGCCATTTAGCTATACCATTTCCTATGTGGATCCCAACAATGCTGTGATGAGGGTGGGTGAAAACAATGCTCAACTATTCTCATGGCACTGGCCTGGGGATGATAAATCAATACCTTTGATAGCTACATCAATTTTTGATAAGACCATTCTGTCAATTGTGCATCCTGCAATAGCTGGTCTACCAGACCCCAGTGAGACAATACAACAGCTTTTGGGCTGCTGGGAAGATCCAAATGGAAATGGTGGTCCATATGCCCGTGATGTAACCCCAATCTCCAACAACAAAGCTGGTGCTGGATGCGTAAAGGAAGCGATGAAATTAAACAACCCAATTCTTTTTGCGTCCATTATGATGGCCAACAAGCTAACCACACAACTAATGCCCAGATGCCTATGAGTGGAGGCCACAGCTACTTTCTACTGGATGACATCCTCCAACCTCCAGCCCAGGATATGATAGATGATATCGGAGAGAATCAAATAATGACACTGAGACATGGCAGCTAAATTCAAAAGTTGTCCAGGCAATGAAAACTGGCTTCCACATGTTCAAATGGAAACTTCAAAAGCGGATTATCAGACAGTTGCGATACCTTGAAGTCATCCAAAGCAGTGCTATTGATTTCTTTTGCAATTACAAGCAAAGCATTGTTGGTGATGAGGATGTGGCTTCGCGATATGAGTGCAATCACATTCTCAATCCTCCCGCTGCAGGCTCTTTGGCCAATTGGAAGTGTACAAGCAGCCACCTAGCTGCAAATTGGTCGTTGTTAGGATGAAATGCACCAGCTGGATGGTTGTTCAAGGATTTCGGTTGTGGGTGGGTATTTTTCTGTCACTTTGGAGGGTGGATGGATGGGTGATAATAGAGAGTTTTTGGGTGAGGATTTGGGTCTCTATTTGGTGGGTGGTTAATTGTATAATTATACCATTCATATTCATGCATGAAAGGCAGTATTGGGAGATAAAGATGTTGGGATTAATCATTGTGATGTTTCATTTTGGGAAAGGCATAGTGGCAGCGATAGGACTCCATGTATGGCTATCATGAAATTGGTAGTTTGGTATCTTTACCCAGCAAACGTTAGCCCAAATAAGGAGTAAAACATGAAGACTTTCCAGCTCGTTGTGATAACGATTTGCATCAAAAGAAACTAATCAACAACCCTGTGGCATCCTTTTCACCTGCCATTCATAGTTCCCGGTGCCCATCCATCCAAGGAGCTGGACGTGTAGGTGCCAGGACAAGCCAAGATCCTAGAATCTTTGCCAGGATAACAGGACGCATCTTGACGATAACTTTAATCATATCAATGATTTCTGTCCTTTACCCAACAAGTTAATACATTTCCTCTACATTCATTTAGATTTCCTGTACTCACATCTGTAATTGTTTCATACTTATCACTTGCCACCTTTTGAGATCATGTCAAAAAGGCCCTGAACTTCTCTTCCTCCTCCTCTTCCTTCCAGCGCAAGAAGAAGCAGACAATTCATTCAAGATGAGGATCTCGATGATGCTCTCAGCATGCAATCTGACAATTACAATGAATGTCGAGATGACAATTCTGAATCCGATGACAAGCCTCTTCAGCAACCATTGAGGAAAGCAATGGTCAAGCGGCCATCAAAAGATTCCTTCATGTCAACACTTGAAAAACGGATCGCGGCAACTCAATTTACTCCTATATTGATGCAACCCCTATATCTGCAAAATGTAAATTGGTCCAGAAGCTATATGCAAATCTCGCAGCCACTCCAGTAGCCCTCAGCAGTGCTTTTAAATACTTTGAGATGCTCCCAACTCCCCCTGGATCTTTGCAATGTGCTCGCAGACTCTGCAAGAGTACTCTCAGGTGTGGGTGACAGTAGTTGCAGTTATGGAGATGCATTCAGGATGCTACGAGATTTGACTATTAGAATAGTCATATTTTTGAGCTACTAAGCTTTCTGCTCATTTCTGCAGGATACATCGAGACCAGCTGAGAACTCAGCACTGCTCTGTAGCAGACATCAGGACTAGCTGAGACCTCGTCCCAAGTGCTGCCGGAGATTTGATGCCATATTTTCACACCAGTGGTTCTTAGGGTTCCACAACCACAAGGCATTCCATCTATTATATTCATCTTGGTTACAATCACAAGATTCGCTACATCATAATATGGCATGTATGATCTAGGTAACTCTATATTTCTACATACGGAGATATAGGAAAGATGGAGATGGACTCAGCAACAGGGAGTATATATTTGGGAGACTCTGGGGTAGATACACATCATCTCATTATATGAAACACACCCTCTATCTTTCCCAGATCTTGGTCTCATGCACTTTTACCGAGCATTAAAAGATCCAAGCAATTTGTGTGGTTCATGATGGCTGGGTATACCTTCACAATATCCTCTAACCCTCTTCTTATGCTCGAGCCAGAGCTGCTCTTTCTCACAAATTCACTTCATATGCCATGTTTGGTGCGGCGGAGTGTTGATGCTGGGCTGTCATCCTGCCAACTCCACTGTTGCACCACACCGTGATCAACTGAACTTAGAGAATCACTGCAATGACATAATAATGCCAGTTGGGAGATCCACTTGAAGGCCTTGATCGTGCGATTTTGGAAACGCACTCCGAGGCAGTGAGTGGGCGAGTTTGTAGATGCAATTGGAAGGCCCAGATCGTGCAAACTTGGAGGAAGCACTCAAGCGAGGGTGGAGAGACACTTGGAGGAGGTGATCGAGCAGGATTGGAGATGCACTGCGATGTAATGATTGATTGAGTTTATAGATGCACTTGAACGACTGTGATCATTCGAACTTGGAGGCCCTAATCGAGCGAGTTAGGACATACATTGGAGACTAGGATTGACGCAGTATAGAGATGAATTCGGATGCTTAGATCGAGCGAGTTTGGAGATGACCTTGGACAGCTGTGATCATGCAAATGTGGAGGCTGTAATTGAGCGAGTATAAAGATACACTTAGAGGCTATGATTGAGCCAGTTTGAAGATGCACTTGGTGGCCATGATTGAGTGAGCTTGGAGCAGGACTTGGAGGCAATCAATCTGGAGGTAGAAACTTGCATGGGTGGCGCGACAGGAGCTGCGACTCTATTCATTGGTTAACTCGTAATTGTGGGAATGTAAAGATTTGTGTACAACAGGGTCTGCCGAAAGATGAGAGACTGGCTAGGAGCGGGAGACAGTCAATGATGGGATGATGCACTACACGGTGTATGCTGTACACGGTGTATGTTGTACTTGGTGTATGCTGTACACTGTGTTAACTCTTGATCATGGCATGGATAGATGGAGAGAAATGACTTAACTTTGTGTTCTTAGGTGATGGTAGAGTTGAGGACGAGAACGACGGAGATGAGGGGAGATGGGAGAAATCATCATGAGAGACTGAGAGTTAAGAAAATTTTGTGTGCCAGTCTATGGACCATACCCAAAACAGCAGATACGAGATCCGATCTAGCATGTAATAAGACTGATACGAGGTCTTCCCAACCCATTCAGGCAAGTCATACCCTGGATTTCTCATATCTGCTCGTATCCTCCATATCGTTCGCATCATCATCCCAATCTCTTTTTTTCTCGTCCACAACTCTATCATCATTGTAGCACACAAAGTCAATTCATCTGTCTCTATCTCTCCATGCCATGATGATGAGTTGACACCGAGTACAGCATACACCGAGTACAAGGATACACTGAGTACAGCATACACTGAGTACCGCATCCACCCATGATCGTTTGTCTTCCCTTCAGTCTCATGATTACGTGTTGACCCCCGAATGTAGCTTCACCTTCTGGCGTGCTTCCCAACACAATCGACCACGATCAGCCAGCTCTCCATGTGCGCTCAACTATAGCGTCATCATGTCATATTCCCTCGGTTGCAAGTTATCAAAGTGATGAATAGTGTCTCAGCACCCAGCATGCCGACAATCGACCGCTTCCAAGTACTCGTCCAATCTCGCTCCATCCCAGCCTCCAAGTGTATCTCAATGCTTGCATGATCACGGCCTCTAAGTTCGCATGATCATGGCCTCCCAAGAGTATCCCACTAATTGCTCAATCCCGGCCTCCAAGTTCGTACGATCATGGCCTTCAAGTCCATCTCCAATCTGTCTCAATCATGGCCTGGGAGTGTATCTCTAAATTCACTTGATCACCGCCTCAAAAGTCGGTCGATTACCGCCTTCAACCTCGCACAATCATGGCCTCCCAAGTGCATCTCCGAACTCGCTCAACCAACACATCCAAGCTCGCCCGATCAGGTCTTCCATGTTAATCCCCGAACTCACTCAATCACCGCCTCCAAGTGCATCCCTGAGTTCACTGGATTGTCATCTTCAGGCGCACCTCGAATTCCTCTCAAGTACCACCTCCAGCCAGTCCAGATATACCATGTGTAGATGGGTAGCTATTTAGATACATAGATACACAGATACATAGATGAGAATACAAAGAGAATATATGAGTATTGAAAATCATTGATTGATACGTTATAGCTATGATTTCCAGGCGCACCAGCAGGGTTCCCACAGAAGATATTCTTTTTCCCAGACTTCTCTACTGTGATTCTCGGTGCTTCTAGACTTGTCGCCGGCATTCCCAGGCTTGTTGTCAGTGTATCCAGGTGCATCCAAAGTTCGCTCTGGCACTCTGAGATGTTTCCAAACTCGTCACATTGACTCCCATGGTACTCCAGGTCCAGTCTTCAGAGATCCCAGTTACTCTGAAGGCCGGCCGGAATGCCCTCCTAGGGTCTCATACTTCCCTGAAGTTGACGTATTTAAGTTTACACTCCACATCCTGCCAGACACTCCTGCATGCTACCAGTGACAAAAATACATTTTGCTGATGTACATCTTGAGCATCGGGAGGTCAATATTGTCTCAGAGGAGGACAATGAATGCGAGCCTTCGCTGCTGGTACCCAAGATGGCATCCCATCAAGCGTTTGAATGATTGAGTCTGCCCACTAATGATCATACTTACTAAAGGAAGGATTCAAATGAAGCCAGTGAGCAATTGGCTTCATGGAGACTTAGAAACCATTCGCGATATCAGCCGTTTGTTGATGACGTGACAGGCCTGATTTTTGGCACAGAATACAACGCCCAGACAACTCTTTCATGCGTGTTGGCAATGGTCATGGCATGTGTGAAGCCAACAGCTGTCAATTACGGGATGTTTGTGAATCCCTTTGCCACAAATGCGGTGAAGAACACCCAGATTCATAGTTGGTGGTATGAGGAAATCCCCAGGATTGATCCAGCCTAGAAAATCTCAGACCCTCCAGGTGCCTACATTCCAGTGGTAAATGATTCATCTCACCGATTGTTTTCATCGCTGACATTGTGCCTCAGGCTGTCACAATCATTACATGCTCCCGTCTGGCAATGGTGTACTGCTGCAGGACATCAATCGAATCTATTTATGGATTACGAACACAGTCATCTGTGCAGATCCGGATTATAGTACCTTGTCAATTGGCCAAGGACGGGTTTAGATGCCATTCAAACGTTCGTGAGGTAAGTTCAAAGTTCCCCTCATGTTTGATTGATGTCTTGACGATGAATTTGGGAGTGCAAGTTTCGATTTGCAGCATCTAACATTCTGGATCGAATTCACTGGACATAGTTCTTTGGCATACGACAAATGGGAATGAAAGATTCATCATTGATTGATGAATTCAACCCAACATTTATTGCCCTCACCACGACGGCTATCCACCGTTGTCTGTCAGCCTGGAATAATGGCAAGTTGAGGGTGCCGCCAGAGTTTGGTCCAAGAGGTGGAGCACAACGGAAGTGTGACATATGATACATCAATGACATGGTTAATCATGCATGGACAGATGTATTTCATCGTCTGAACAAACATTGTCATTCTTTCTAGGCAGAAGCGCAAGAGAAAACCTCGATGACATCCATGGCATGATTCGCGGAAGGATCCACTCAACTGGTATGAACCCAGCAGTGGCACAATCTCACAATGATCAAGGCACCTTTGATGTGAACTTCTGTGATTACATCCCGGAGGAAGTGATAGAGCAGCTTGGCAATTCTTCTAATTCTCTCGGCAGCTTTGTTGCTGCAACTGAAGCTAGCATGTAATTCTCCACTGTTCTGCTTATTGGTTGGTCTGCAATCGCCAACAGCAGCCTGGCTGTCCCCTGCAGTGACAGCTACAGCATTAGCAACAACATCACCAGTATCACCAATATGACCAGAATTGAGAATATGAGATTAGTCGATGGAAATACGATTGTGGAGGGTGCGATGTTGCCTGGAGGTCCAAAATGGTATCAGTGATTCGATTTAGGATTTTCTTTGGGTGCCATTTTATTCTAGCTTTCGTCGATATATCAAAATATTAGGAAATGAGATGGAACTGAAGGTTTACTGCAGTCTGATCTCAAATGCGTGAAACCATAAATGTGATGATACATCACCCTCCCAAAATGGTTGAACTGGAATGCACTGACGTTCTTGTATCAACAACTTCAATATCTTGAACCACTTTAGCACGGTAACTATCATTGGTTAAATTATGCCAGGAGGGTCTGCAGAGACAAGAAGAATATGTTTCATTACACATATGAATTGTGTAAGCAACAGTTCCAAATTTTGGGTCGGTTCCGGGTCAAGTTCGGACCCTGATCCGAACCTCTGCTGTGGGTCTTACCCTACGAAACCCCGGACCATTGAAATTGGGCCGGTTTTACCACCAACAACATGGCATTCCAACATCACAAGTTTCGCTGCAATTAAGAATCTGGGTTCTAATCGTATCATGACATGATCAACATGTAAATTATGCAGCATTCTGCGCACTTTCAGATCTCGCTTTCAAATTTGTGATAAAAAACCCGCAAATTTCGCTTGCTATTTGGGCGTTATTTCACAGCGATTCTACAAATATTGGTCGGATTGCAAAGTTGAAATTGTGAGGTGAAAGAGCAAACAAAACTACACAATTTACATATAGATCATGTCATGATACGATCAGAACTCCAATACTTAATGTGGGCCATCGTTCAGCTAAGATGGAAGGAATGGTAAAATCGAACCACGGTGCAATTCCAACCCGGTCAAAAACCGATGGGTTTATGTCACATTCGGGTTCCTTGGCGGTTCCTGACCCGGACCGGGGCCTCCAATTTGGTTCCAACCTGGACCACAGCTGGGCAGCCCGGAACCGTTGCGAACAGTACATATGAAGCGAGTACCATCATCATTTCGAGGATAAATTGAAGTGGAGGATATAGGAGTATGTCACAAGATGATTAGTGATATTTCCAAAGGAAGTGTATAACATTTGTCAAGTACTTGTTGTCACATTCCAACAAGTGGCTACACTGGTCGCAATCCCTGAAATCGGCATTGTAACAACTCAGAGCACACTCCGGAACAGAAATGCTCTACCACATATCAGTGAAACCTCGATTTCAACTTTTAGAGTTTGTGGGTACAATAAACTAAATTAATTTAGTGAAGGAAATTTAGATATTGCTGATATATGGGAAAGCATCATGAGAAACTGGGAATTAAGAGAATTTCTTATCAAAGTGAATTTACCATCCCCAAAACATTGGGTATGAATTTCCATCCGGAAGTTACCAATATTGCCATGAGGTGTTCCAAACCCAATCAGGCTTGTCCTACTTTTGATTCCACGAATCTACTTGTACACTCCATATCAATACCATTTTCGTCCCCCCCATCTCATTGTGATGTGCACAATGCTACAATCATTGAAGCTTTCCAAGGTAAGTAATACTTCTCTATTTCTCGATGCCATGATCATGAGTGATCACCGAGTACAGCATCCTACAAGTACAGCTTACATCGAGTACAGCAGATCCAATGCACACCATACAACAAGTACCGTATCCGAAATTCATTTTCTGTCTTCCCAGTATTCCCATGATTATGAGCTGACCCCAGCATGTATCCTCAGCTTCTGGTGAGACTCCATTGATGATTGACCACCACCAGCCAGCTCACAATGAGAGCTGAAAGGTATAGTCACCTCGTCTCATTCCCCCGATTGCAAGTCCAATGAATGATGAATAGTCTCTCATCAGCACTTAGTACGCCTCCCAATGACTGTCTACAAGGTCTCCTCAGATCTCCCTGAATTATGTCCTGCAAGTCCATCTTCAAAATCACTTCATTTTGGCCTGGGAGAGGGTGTCATTGTACACTCAATCACGGCCTGCAAGTATATCTTCAAACTTGTTCGATTATGGCCTCATGTTCACATCAGCATGGCCTCCCAAATGCATCACCATATACGCTTAATCATGGAGTCCAAGTGCATCTCTGAGTTCTGTCCACCGTAATCTTCAGGCGCTCTATGGATTGCTCTCAAAGACCACCCGCACCCAGTCCAGATATACCGTTTGTAGATGGGTAGCTGCATATATACATAGATACAGAGATACATAGATTCATGGATATTTAGATGAGAATATAAACTGAGTACATGAGTTTTAAACATTGTTGAACAATATGTAGTAGCTATAATTTCCAGGCGCACTGCTGGCATTTAGAAAGCGGCTAATGCTTTCCCAGACCACTCTACAAGGATTTGAGGTGCTCTCAGACTTGTCGTGGACACTTCCTGAGTTCTCATTGGCACAATCAGGGTTGTCACCGGTGTTACATGATGATCCCAGATATGTCGTTGGCGCTTCCAGGCTTGTTGCTGGCACTCGCAGAAGCTCCCAGGTGTACCCAAAGGCTACTGCATTGTTTCAGTCAACTCTGGGATCAGAACGCCCTTGGATTCGTGTCTGACAACTCCCAACTACTCCCAGGGAAAAAATTCCATTTCACTGATGATTGGTATAACTTATGATCCTGCGATAACATAAATTGACAGTGGGGATTGCAATTGCACCAGTGGATATATAAACAGTTAATAAATGTTGTTCATGCATGAAAACTTCTCTTCTCTGCAATTCGTTATTAACAGACAATGTATATTAGTCCTGTACGGCATTCGATATGTATTGCATAGGTTGTGAAAAAAACTAATTATGTGGTGATTTGGTTATTTTGCGCCTCCCCTATATGTATATCAGCAAAAACTAAACTTCCATAATTAAATTTATTTCGTTTATTGTATGCACACACTCAAAACAATGAAACCAAGATTCGCCCGAAATATGGCATTGATGTAATATTCAAGTTTGTTTGTTGAGTTGTCATGACACAGTTTTTAAGCGTCATGACCAGTGTACCAGGTTTTGGGAATGTGACAATGAGCACTTGATGAACACATTACACTTCTTTGGCAATCACACAAATCATCGCCCATTATACGCCCACATTGCACAATTGGATTCCTCCTGGCGCTGATGATAGTACTCGCTCCATAGATTCAATGAAGCATGTAGTTCTTGTGTTCAAGACCCTCGAGGCATCAATGGAACAATGTTAGGTACCATGCAGAGGTGGGTCACAATATTTAATGTGTTAATACAAGATCATATAGTATCATGAGGTTGTTCAGCTGTCACAGGAAGGTTATGGATCATTGTGATTAGGATTTCACTTATTTGAGATCAGACTTCTGTGAACTGTAAGTTCACTTTCATTAACTACAACTATGATATATGAACAAAACATAGAATAAAATAGCACACAATGAAAATTGTATATCTGATTACTGTCACCATTCTTAACCTCCAAGCAACATTACAACCAGTACAATTGAACATGCATCAACTAATCCTGTACTCTCAAGGCTGGTGATATTGGTGATGTAGGTGATGTTGTTGCTGTTGCTGTTGCTATTACTGCAGAGGACAGGCTGGCTGCTACTGGTGATGGCAGATCCTCTCATAGAAAGAATAGCTGAGAATTGAATGCTAGCTTGAACAGCAGCAACACAGATGCTGAGACGATTAAAAGAATTGATGGGGTGCACCATCAGCTGCTCCAGGATGTAATCGAAGAACTCCTCATCAATGTTGCCCTGAACATTTTGAGGTTGTGCCATACCTGGGTCTGTACCAGTTGAGTAGATCCTTCCCCAAATCATACTGCAGATATTCCAAATTTCATTTTATTTGAACCTTAGGCGAGGAAGTATAACAATCCATCTCGATACTACAAAATTGAACAGTGTATGCAGTAATATCCACATGATGAATGCTTCTAGTATTGTAGTGATCTTGTACTCCACCTCCTGGACCACACTCTGGTGTCACCCTAAAAATGCCTATCTTCCAGACAAACAGACAGTGGTAGATGGCAGTCATGGTGAGGGCAATGAATGTTGGGTTGATTTTACCAATCAAACCTCTATCTTTCATTTCCATTTGACTTATGCTGTAGAAGCATGTCAGGTGAATAAAATCTATAATTTCGGTCACTACAAATTGACATTTGCACTGCTGCATCAATCATCAAGACAACAATTAAACAAGATGGGAACTTTTATCTTACCTCACAAACGTTTGTGGGGCATGAAAATCTGATCTTGGCCAATAGCCTGGATACCAGTTTCCGCATCTTTGAACGCAACTTTGTCCGAAATTGGTTAATTACATTGATTCCAGACTTGGAGCTGTATACCATTGCTGCAACAGATCAAGCAAACTTTACCAGAGTCTTATGCACAATGGTAGTAATGAAATCAATCCTTGAGATGATTCATTTAGCACAGAAATGTAGGCTGTGGATGGCCTGAGTATCTCTAGGCTTGATGAAGTATGGAAATCTCAACATACCATGAACTATGAATCTGGGCGGTCTTCACAGCATTCCTGGCAAAGGGATTCACAAAATACACCTATTTGATAGTGATAGGCTTCACATATGCCATGACCATCAACGGAACACCTGACAGAGTTTCTGGGCTTTCTACTCTGTGTCGAGAATGAGGCCCATCACATGGTAAACAAAGGGCTCATATTGCTACTGATTTCCTGCCGTCCACAAAACCAATTACTTACCGACTTTGTTTAAATCCTTCCTCCAGTGAATATATACATTTTCCGGCAAAGTCAATTGTGTAAACGCTTAGTCCAATATGCTCATGAATGCCAGCAGCGCAGTTTCGCATTGATTCTCATCTACCAAGGCAATTGACCACTCCCGACACTCAGAATGTAGGTGTTGCACCAACGTTGGTGTAATTTGAGTTGCCATGACTCAATTTCCAAGTATTGATGTGAATCAATCTTTTGAATGTTGCTTGCCCATTGCTTTCCTTGATGGAAACTGAATAGGCTTGTCATTAAATTCTAGAAAGTCATATTGACAATAATTGAAAATGTTTGGTGTAATACTGAGATCATTATTGAGATTCTTGTCGTGCATAGATTGTCTGCTTCTCCTGGTGTTGGAAAAAACAGCAGGGGGAGGAGAAGTGTGGTGCCATTGTGTCATGATTTTAAAAGTTAGTGAGTGATAGGTACCAAAAAATCACTCGAGTGACTCAAGAAAATGTGAATGGATGTGCACTTAAAGAATGAAAATATTGTGTAAAAGAATGAAATTGTTGATGTGATTGAAATCTTCAATATACAGTGTCTTTTTATCTGGTCAACAATTCTAGGATTTTGGCTTGTGCCGCCACTAACCCTTCCAACCCTTTGGATGGACAGGTAGTTGGAATAAAGTATGGCAGGTTACAAGCATGTCGCAGGTTTGTTGTCTGGCTTCATCTGATGAAAATCGTTCTCGCAATGAGCCAAGAAGTGTTGAAGTGTCACTGATCATTCGGGCTAACTTCTGCTGAATAAAGATACTGAACAGCAAACTACATGATAGCCAAACACGGATGCCTATTGCTGCCACTCTGTCATTTCAAACAAGAAACGTATCAATCATTCATCTCAACATTGTAGACTCTCAGCACAGCTCTTGATGCATCAATATGACTGATGTAATAATAAAATAAACAAAACACCAAACAGTGACCCAAAACCTCTACAAAAAAGTCCAAATTATCACCCATCCATCCACAATACAAAGTGCAAGAAACGTTCCTACCCACAGTGCAAACCGTTGAACAACTTTCCTGCCAGTGGATACCATCCTCACAATGACTAATTTGCAGCTGGGCAGATGATTGTCCACATTCAATTGGCCAAAGAGACTGCAGTGGGATGATTCACAATGTGATCATTGTCACATACCCAAGCCACATACTCATCAGCAACAACACTTCACTTGTAATTGGCAAAGAGACCAAGAATATGGTCTAGGATGAATTCAACATATCACTGTGGTCTGATACTCATCCTTTGATGGTTCATTTTGAACTGTTGGAAGCCTGTTTTCGTCATCAGGAAGCTGCATAGCTGATTTCGCTGCATCTCGGCATCGTCATTCAATTTTGGCCCAACAATGAGGATGATATCCGCAGCTGGAGATTGAAGGATGTCATCCAGCAGAAGGTTGCTGCAGCCACTGTGCATAGGTGTCTGGGCACTAGATGTGTCATTTGTTTATTGGCCACGATAAACAACTCAAAACAGTGTTGGGGTGGTCACCTGAAATGCCTCCATTTCGCATCTGGCAGCAGAATGGTTTTCGGTGATTGGGGTAATAGTACCACAGTGATGATGACCATCCCCATTTGGCTCCTCTTGGCAAACCCAAATGTCACGTATGTTGTGCCTGCTGGCTGGCACACCTGCGATTGTGGCATTCCAGATTAAGGAAATGCTGGTATTGCTGATCAACATGACTATTGAAAGCATCAATTTATCATCGCCATGCCAGTGCCATGAGATTAGCTCAGTATTGATTTCACCCACACTCTTCTCATAAATATCTTGATCCACATTGGAAATGGCAAAGTTACTTGGCTCAACAAGAAAATGGGTTGCGACAACACAATGCACGTTTGTTGGCAAACTCTTGTGACCTGATATTTTTTTCTTCTTATCTTCTATATCTACATATCTTTAGTAAGAGTGATCGAAGCATTATGCCGATGAAACGCATACTAACCTGGATGGATTTCCTCCTCTTTGTGGGGGTTTCATTGATCCTGCTGTGTGTTCAGCACAGGCTAACCTCTGTGAACTCGTTGAGTGCTACCTTGAGTTTCTGACCACTGAGGCCAGTCATGTGTGCAATGTATTGTTTCAAAAGGAGGCTTGCAGACATGTAATCTCTGATTTAAGCTACTCCATGATCGATTATGACATCCAATTGCTGGGTGCCATTGACTTACTTGTTATTGCTACTTATGGACTGCGCAATCTCCCAGAAACGCTCTGTCACTTCATTATTTTTCCATTGTATTGTCTAGCCACCCTACTCCTGCCAAATCCGCATGGTATCAGCTGCACATTGGCTGACTACAATACGTGCATTTGGGGCCCAGATGCAGCATGGTAGAGTTGGCATCTGGATTGTATGTGCATCTGTGACAACTTATTTTGGCAACCAGAAGGCATCACATTACATGATCCATACTCAAAGGTGGTCAACGATGAAGTTCCAGATATGAAAGTTGGTTATTCTAAACAAGAGTTGGAGTGATGAATCAATCATGAATGGTGATGTGATGCTATAGCGGAGGTGAAAAGAGTCTAATGAAGGTTCTGGAAATTGTAAGTAAGTTGGGCAGGCAAGGCGAATATATATCTGGGCTTGGAGGGGTTATTTTGCTCTGGTGACATTATCTTGGCTGCTATTCAACTACAAAGCAATTTGCTTAGCATTATCCAGGTCATCTGATTTGTGAACTGATTGCTTGCATTCATCACAAAGACAACTACCATTGTGATCTGCAGTCATATGTCACCCATTGGTCTGTGCTCGGCTACTTGTGCCCCGCCCTGATGTGGTTGGGTCAGTATCTGATAACAATATACGGTTTCTGGAAGCTATGAACTTAACAGAAAGTGATTTCCATCGATGAGGCGGTGGGCGTAGAAGGGTCATATATGGGTACAAAACATTCGCTGCGATGAACTGAATGCAGATGTGGTATACTTTTCATAATGCAACAGAACTTGGAAATGAGAGAGCAATCAAACACTATGCAAACAGGTGAAGCAGAATGCCAGAAAATCTACAACAGTGGCAGTTTCCTGGGTCGAAAAAGTACACCGAGGTGCTGTGTTTCCGAGCACCAGACACCTTGTTAAGGTATGAGTAGGTACAATATCGTGAAGACACCACAAAATGTTTCTGCAATATTTCATTTTGCTAGCAAAACATGGATATTTGTTGACAGTATATTTACTGCTCATTGATGTACTGCTACAACAGAGCTTACATCATTTACCTCCATCGCGACAACAAGGAACGAATTGTATATGTCTCAGATGAGTCACTCCCAAATAATTGTTTTGCAATCGAGCACTGTAGTATTCTACTTCCAATTATTCCTGAAGTGCATGGAGACACTTTTCTTCACCCTTTGAATGATGATTCCAGTGGTACAGATAGTGACGGTGAAACCAAGTGTATCAATTAAGAGCTATCTCCAGTTTGGATGCCTGCTAATGGTACTCCACACTATGTCCACTGCCCAGCTGGCAAGTCTATTAGTAAAGAGCAGTTCGATATCTTGAACTATGAAATAGATCTATCATCACTGTTGTCCAGCAATGTGGAATATCGATTAGTGCACCAGTGTGTCAAACACAACGTGAGCAGAGCCGTTATGAACAAACTCTTCAAGAACCCTATGATGACAACCGTCAGCCACTTCACTTTCTCCCACACTTTGTTCAAATTATTGAATGAAATGTTCTATATCATTCGCATCAACTATTAGTAACTGGGCAAGGTCGATTACCATTAGTTAGCTGATCCAAACAACCTTCACATTGTTCATTACACACCTTTGTTTTGCTGCAATTCTGTTGAATGCATCAAATTCCTTGTGTAACAGCCTCAGTTTAGAGAGTATATGTCATATGCTCCAGCACAGAAACTCAATGATGCTGAGGAATGTACCTACTCAGAGATGAAAAAAGTCCACTAGTGGTGGAATAACCAGGTACATTAGTTGAGTTTCGCCATAGCAATGATGATATTGACTGCTTCAATAGCTGCGGCAGCCACTTGGAGCTGCAATTGTCCCTTTATTCAGCAGATCAGAACAGACACATCCTACTATCAAATGAGGTGACAAGAAGGAATGGGTAGAAATATTTGAGAATCAGAAATATCGACTGGATGATTGGATCAATGTCTTTGAATCTTTCAAGCATCCTTGCTGCCAGTTTTCCTGCTTCTCTATAATGTCACTTCAACGGACATTGGGAAACAAGTGCAGAGAGGGAACAACAAATCCACAATCGAGTGGTTGTATGCAATCTCTTCGAGCTCACCTCTCGTCCTCGCGATGTGCTGTTCATCACAGGAATGCGTATGCTTTGTACAAACTGTCGGATGCAGCAATGCTATCCGGTTATGAGGGCATCGATGGCTGACAACATTGAAAAGAATTACTGGCTCTGCATCAAGTAGCCCTATTGCGCGGTGTGCAAAGCACCAAATTTGATCTTTGCGGAAGGGAATTCATTGTCGTAGCAACGGAGAAACTATACGCTCTACTTCCAAATGATGATGCATGCAACTCAGACAGGTGAGAAACAGTGATCGGAAGGAAGACAATATATGGAAGATCAATCAGTTGGAATCTCCCAAGGCATCATTTCGAATATGCAATGTATCTCCCGAACGACTGGTATTGTACCCGATATTATGCATACTGTAAATCTTGGTATACGGGTGCATTTGATGGTCTGGGTAACATCTATCCTCAAACAACATTCCAGGTTTGAAAAATTCAACCACCTCAAGCTGATAATGCATCCATATCTTAGCTTTGCTCAATTTAATAAGCTATATAGCTAGGTGACTAAATGGAGTGGTACTGAGATGGAATTACTTGGGTGGGTGATAGTTCCAGTATTTGTGGCAACTCTTTTAAACCCTTTGGCAAGTCAAAGAATTGCTTTCACAGATGCCCTGTTGGGTGTCAATTACTTAGCATATTTGCATCTTGTGGCACAGTACCGGCACCATACTCAAGTCATCATGGACTTCATACAGAATTGTCTGGAGGAGTTTCATTGTTTTGGGTTAATTCTGCGCCACTCAATCTACACAGATGGTCTCTGAAGCATTCACAATTCAGCATACACTAGACCAACTGGAGGTAGGAGAGACTGACCCCGGTTGGAATAATCATTCTATGACTGCAACATGTTTGCTTGTAAATGAAGATACCATTCAGATTGAGTCAGAAATTCCACAATATCGTGTTGACAAATCGGATATCAATTTTGTGAGGGTGCATTTCCTGAACCACGTCCCTGACCATAACTGCCAGCTTGGCAACCTCTCATATGCATGCTCTGAACTCCCAGATACAGTAATGAAGTATCCTAAACCAGCATACCAACAATTGAATCATTATGAAGCCCCCTTCCACATTGTGCGATTGACAGCCAGAGAGGAGGTATTTCAGGATTCAGGGATAGATGCAAACGCTTTAAAACAACATCGAGAACATACAATTCCTCAGATGAAAGTGCCTATCCAGTCCATGATCCAATATCTGTCACCTGATATCAAGACCCTTGATGACTTGGCCCAGTGGTGTGCAATGCAAAAAGGGGAGCTACAAAATCACAGTGCTTCAAGTTTCTTGCAATTTGCCAACTTTACAGTGTACGTCAATCAATACCAGTATTTCAGTAGTCATAATGATGCATAATATATTTTCGTACAACGCAGGAGCAATTCTGGTGATGTTGTTTCAATGCGACAATCAGATTGTTCATATGGTTGGCTGCACTGGGTCCCCAAGCTAGAGATTGCAAAGGCACCAACAAATGGTACAGTGCATCTCTGGATTGGGACAAGTCCTGATAGACACATTATGTTGACTGCTGGACAGATTCCCACATGGTTGCAATGTGTTTTCGTTATCAAGAATGCTGAATAGAGCCATAAAAGTGCTTATTGCCTTGTATCGGACAATTTCAACACGGCCGATGAGTCAGAATGCTGCGATAGTGATTGTTGAGGAGTGATATCTACGTCTGATGCAACCATTGTAGGATGGAAGTTACCATTGTAAGCCTCTTTTCGAGTTTGGAACAACCTTCATTGTCCCTATAAATGTGATTGAAGGGGCTGTATAGCTGCTTCCAGTGACACCACAGCCAGATAGCACAGAGTGGTAGTTGAGTAACACTATTGACATTGCTGCTTCCAATTTGGTTTACACAGTGATGATTGGATGCGATGCGTAGAGTAATTGTTCCAACTACATATCTCAATCTGATGAGTTCTTACTCTGGGCGTCTTAATTTATATTATTGGAGTTGTGCAAACTTGTGTATAATTGATGTCTCAAGGGAGTGAATAGTTAAGAATATTTATCAAATCAATGGAAGACTTCAAAAAACTGTTGATACCATTACAATGTAGAGGACCAAAATGGAAGAAACAAGGGCAGTAAATTTGCTAAGGTGACCAAACACGTTTTGAAAATGTCGTGATGATGAAATCGCATCACTGAATACTTCAAAACATGGTGCAAGAATGTGAATAAGCTGCTCAGATTATTTGTGCAGAATCTGGACTAGGATTAGTGAATGCAGTCCTGTTTTGGAATCAAATTTCTCGTTTGGCTGAGCAGATGGGGAGCGATACGGTTGTGAAATTGACATTCTAACCAGGGTTTACTTGGTATCAAACTAATATCCCTCACTCAATCATTCTGCAACACAGTATTGTCCCCTGAAGCAGTCTTTGAGATTCTTACAAATGTGTACACGTACGATTCCATTATATGATCAACACTTATTGTAATTGTAGTCAATCCAATATCTGGTGATATATTGTGTTCAATGAGTACCAAATGGAGACTCACAATCGACAGTGTTATCCAATCTTGAGAAGTGAAGGGTGAATACCCAGTGGGATTATAGAGTCTGCAGACGGGTATCTAACTGAGCCATCACAGTATAATATGCATATTCTCACCATGATCAAAATCTATTACTGCCGGAAGCCAGATGCTGGCTGCCTGGATATTTTGGTTCACTACACCAGTGCTCCGAAGGAACTCCAGATACTCATTTGCCCCCTGGGAGCTGAGCAATGTGCTATCAGATGATGTATGAGCTTTCTCAGGTGAGCTGAAAATCACCTGTAGTGATAAAGGTGAATTCAAGATGGTAGGATATTTGGCTACCAGAATAGTGATATTTGAGAACTGGTGGGTCCCCTGTGCGGCACTGCAGTTGACCTCGAGAGCAGCTCAGACTTTCTGCACAGGGCTGCAGAAGCCGTCGAGAGCTGATGAGGTGACGGCTGTGCAACTCTGTGGGAGACTTTACACTCAGTACTGTATTATCACAGCAGTAGTTCTCAGGGTCCCATTACCACAAGCCCTTCCATACCTCATCTTTGTCTTTGTTTCAATCAGAAGGTTTGCTACATTATAATATGGCATCAATAATCTTTCTAAATGAATCTAGAAATATACATATAGTTATTCTGGCTGCTAATGGGTCTCGATTGCAATCGGAGGAGCACCTGGTGTCATCAATTGGGTACAATGAGAGTGGCAGTTGGAAGCTGTGATCGAGCAAGTTTGGAGATGCACTTGGAGGGCATAATAGTGCAAACTTGGAGGACATAATTGAGTGTATTGGGATACCCACTTGGAAGCCATGATCAAGCAAATTTGGAGGAATACTTGGAGGTTGTCCATCTGGAAGCAGTTGATCTGGAAGCAGTTGATCTGGAGGGGGTTGATCTGAAGGCAGTTTTTCTGGAGGTAGTTGATCTAGAGGCAGCTGATCTGGAGGCAGTTGATATGCAGGCTGTTCATCTGAAGGCAGTTAATCTGAAGGGGGTCCATTGTGACGGGCAAAAGCACAAGATAGATGATTGATTGAGTACATCATAATTGTTGGACGGTTGTATGTATTGTACAAACAAGGTGTGACAAGAGATAAATAGTTAAAGACTGGCAGTCAGCTACAGACTGTCGATCTTGGTTAATCCTGTACTTGGTGTACCCAGTACTTATAATTAACTCATGATCATGGCCTGAGGAAATGGATACTGATGACTCAATTTCGGATTCTTGGGTAATGTGAGAGTTGAAGACTGGAAAGAGAGAGATCAGCACTATTATGGGATGTCTGCTTCAGATACTAGGACATTACAGAGTGTAATGTGGAGGTCAGTTTACGATTCCCGATATGGCAGATACAACCCCAATCAGTGCAGTCAGGATACTAATTGATTGTATAAACCCATTTGGGAATGTTATACTCCAGATTTGCCACATCCCCTTGTCTCCTTCATATTGTGCCCATCTTCCTCCTGCATCTCTCTTTCTTGTCCACAACTACATTATCAACTCAGAACACACCGTTGAATTATCCCTCATAAGCTCTGCATGTCATGATTATGAGTCAACACTGAGTGCAGCATAGACTGTATACAGCATCCACCAGGTACAGTATGCACTGCATACAGCATTCACCAAATACAGCATCCACCCAAGAGTGAGTATCTTCCAAACATTTTGACAATTCCAAGTCGAACTCCTGATTTAGTTTCAATCTCCGGCATATCTGCCACCGAGTTGAGTGTTAACATCCGGCACGATGAGAGCTCAAAGAAAGGGGACACTTATCATGTTCCAACCATTGTGAGATTACTGACCAATGAAGTAAGTCTCAACACCTAACGTAACTCCTAATCAACCGCCTACTGATTGACCACCTCCAGTTAGTCCATCCATTTTCCGTTACTATGGTGTTCTATTACATCACACAAGTCGCACAATCAGGGCATCCAAGTCGACATCAGTATGGCCTCCAAATTCTGCTTCAAACGTACTAGATTATGTCCCATAGGATGGTAATATTAAGTCCTGTCCTTGTATCAGAAATCTTGCACAATCATGGCCTTAATATTCTTCTTCAACCTCCCACTATAAGGCTTCTCAGTTCTGATACAAACAAGGTTGATCACTGCTTTGAAGTTCGCAGAATGACGGCCTCCACAAATACATCTCCACACTTGCTCAATCAGCAATGTCAGGTGGTCTTCATATTCCTCTCACATACCGCCTGCAGGCAGTCTGGAGATATCATATATTGATGGATAGCTATATGGATACATAGATACACAGTTGGGAATACAAACTGTATAGAAGAGTTTTGAAAATCATTGAATGATAAGTAGTAACTACATTTCCAGGCCCAGCAGCCACATTCCCAAAGATGATCGTAATTATTCTATACTGCACTACAGCGATTCGAGCTGCTCCAAGGCTTCTCAGCTGTATTCTCAGTTGCCGCCAGGCAGGGTGCAGGCAGTCCCCGGCTATCTGCTGCCAACCTGAGAGTTATCACAGACATACCCAGGTGCTTGACTGGATGTCACCAGACCTCCAAGATTCTTGCAGATGATTCGCCAGTGATTCCAGTGTCACCTGATGGCGATTGCATTGGTCTCATCAACTCTGGGATTTGACCACCCTGGGATTCCTGTCTGACAATTCCCAAATACTCCCAGACGCTTCCAGCCACAAAATACATTGTTCTGATGCTTATTAGCCATCAACAAGCAAATAATCCAATGTTCAAGCTGTAGACAATGTACCAGGTGCATCATGTTCTGCAGATACTCCCAACGCAGAAACCATTACTCACCAGAAGTTTAATCTTGTACGGTTTCCTACTCTCATAAACAAAAAAACATACACGGAATTAGTTGGAGTCCAAAATGTGGGAGGGAAAGTATACAGTAAAGCAACAGGATTATTCATCAAGTATTGCAAGCACTCAGTTCATACCGCAAATGACTTTCCACCAGCTCAATTATTTAGCCAGTACATCAACATCTATATATATCATCATCATCTGTAGTGTAGACTGGACAAACTTCAAAATCAAATTATTCCAATCAGTAAATACCAGCCATATGCTTCACCCTGTAGTACATTTGGGCTCGGCATTGGCAGTTGGATTGAAGATAATATACAAATTTATGACACTCTATATTCCAGTATCAGGCAGTACAGGGAGAGATAGGAAACAGTAGCAAACTTGGACGTACAGTCACTACGCAAAAGTCTTGGTGATTTGGTCCGTGCGCAATCCATCAAAAATACTGGGTTGTGACTTTGCAAGCTGGCGGCACCTCCCACGATGCCTCTAACTGCGCGGCGCGAGATGACTCTGGGCGAGAAGGGCGCAATCATCATTCTCTTTTACTTGAGATACTCTTTTGCAGCGATTAGCCTGATTACAGGGTGACCTTGGTCAACAGTCCGCAATTTTGTAGCTCGTGCTACCGACCCCCAATCCCTTCAAAATAACCAACGCTGCGGCAGACCATGTATTTTGACTCGGCGACACTGAACATCGATCATGCAAGCTGTTAACAAATACAGGCAAATGACATGAGCCGAATTGCGCGATATGTATGCACCAAATGTGTCACTGTCAACTATTGATCAGTACCTGCGCCAGAACAGCTATAGAAAGTTGCTAGCAAAGAAACGACCAAAGCTTGAGGACAAACACGTATTCCAGAGGTTACAATGGACACTTGCACACAAGGATTGGACACATAAGGAGTGGAAAGGAGTTATTTGGAGTGATGAATGCTCAGTGGAGAAGAGTGATTCGGGGTGACAAATTTGGGTATTTCGACAACCATCTGAAAAGTGGTTCAAAGACTGCATTACACCAAAATGAAAGGGTAGAGGGATTTCCTTGCTGGTTTGGGGTTGTTTCTGGGGCAGGAACCGTGGAACCTTCTGCCCTCTCATTGTCAAATCAGTCAAGAAGGGTGTCTATGTCAAGCTCACTGAGTACTTTCTTCTTCCAGTCCTTAAACGTGTCCGTGACACCCTAGGGGATTGCATCTTCCAGCAAGACAATACTCCAGTACACAAAGCAGCTGTGGTTATGGATTTTTTTAAGAAATATAACATCCAGGTAGAGGACTGGCCACCATATTCACCAGACCTCAACCCCATTGAACATGTCTGGGTAGAGCTCAAGCGCAGGCTTCATAGGAAATAACCAGACATTGGAAACACAAAAGGAGGCCCGGATAAAGTGAAAGCAAGGTTGGCAGAAGTCCTGCTTGAGATCTGGGAGGAGATACCGGAGGCATACTTTGAGAAACTGTGGAAAAGCATGCCCGACAGGGTGGCTGCTGTAATTGATGCTAAGGGATGGTATACAAGGTACTGAGCATGTAATTCTGTTCGATTTTTCTTGTCCTTACACAGACATCATTATAAGTATCTAGACACTTTGTATTTTTGGTTTGAAGACTGTATCTTCTTTGGTTGTGGTGTAATATTGATTTTTGTTACTGGAGAGTGTGTTCGCGAGGGGGCACACGGACCGAATCACCAAGACTTTTGCGCAGTGACTGTAAGTTATAGCAAAACCAGATCAATACATAACATTATTGGAGCAGATTTAAGGCTCCTGGCGAACCAATAGTTTAGAATATCCATATCTGAGCCCCTTCTCATGTACCACTGTTATGTAATTCCTCTTTTTAGGCATTAACTCCTGGGGCTGCCTTAATGAGGCAAAAGATAGTACAGGTAAGAAACAATGAAACAATCATTCTCTATATGAAATTGTGGGAGGTGTGGAAGTATACACAAGGAGCGGATCTGCGTGGCTCAGCCGCTGCGCTCTGACCAGGTTACCCGGCACTTCCACGATTGACCTCCATGCGGCTTGCTTGCAAATAGACTCATCCTTCTCTCGACTTCTCAACTGGTAGCAACTTCTCAATGTATCTTTCTTTTGGTCATACGGAGCTCAGCAGCTCTCAAATCCCACATTCTTGCGCAGGAGTGGTGCACCAAAAGGTTTGGTGCGTATTTTGGTTCTGCGAAACTCAACGTGATGAACATTCCGTGTGTACAACTGCAAAGACAAAGCGACATTCAAACCATGCGCCTACTATGACAAACGGTTGAACTTAGCATTCTACAACTGCCAGCATTACGCAAAGTATTCTGCATGGTTGGCGCTATGTTCTGGCCTTGTTGGGCATAACCTTTCAAAGTTGCTCTAAGAATTTTCACTAATCAGAATGGACAAAGAAGGTTTCGGCTGGCCTCTCCCGGGAGTTGCCAAAGGTAACAGCCTGATTCAATACTTTCAAGGAATGGCTTGCACACCTCAGAATCCTGCTAATGCCGACATTACGCCCATCAGCCATCAAGGACTTACCGATTTCTATGCGACAATCTGCTAGTCCTGCCCCTCCCAAAGCAATGGCCTCTGACGCCTCATCGATCACATGCAGTTACTGGAGACCCAGTTCAGCATGATCACTACCACATGAGATGACACACCGGCGGAGGCTGAAACATGGTGAGGCCAATTTGATATAGTTTTTCAAATGAAGGCTCGTCTTGGCGAGAGTGGCAATGGTGGTGGCGAATGGTCCTTTTCAAAATGCCACCTCAAACAGCGTCACCCTCCATTGTTTCCCGGGGACCTCAAGTTGGGGACTGGCAATGAATTCCTTCGCAAGGAGGAGCAGTGGGTACCCCAAGGCGGAGCGGCAATTGCTACCACGGAGTTGGACAAGTGCATTAATTCGGCCTGGCAATTGATGAATCCTGAGGTATATATTTGGTTTACACACTGGATTTGTCAGCAAGGTGTCACGGTCAATCCTCCTGCAGACAGCTCAGATGCACCGGTGACGTAGCCACTTCTCTAGTCCACTTATCGGCATCGTTTTGTCCCAGACGTCGCTATTATCTCTGTACCAACCGAGATCCGCGCGCTACGCTATTCCAGAGGGGTTGGAGCAGTTGCCCATTTTAACAAGCACTTTTCCAAGGTTATTCGCATGCTGCAAAAGGAAACCACTATTACAGGTGAGCATCATCGTTATGACAAGTACTGTTCGAAATTGCCGGGGGGAATTGCAGATCAGATTATCGCCTCAGCCCGCATGCAAAAGAAGCTGCAGGCAGCTGCCCCTTTCATGTTTGACAACGTACTGGAGATGGTTAGAGAGTGCTCTGAACATAGGACTTCACATCCGGCTATCATAGCCATGTCAGTGAACCATGGCGCCAACATTGTTCCGCCTCACACAGCCACTGTTCCAATGCCTGTTGGTACGGAGCCGATGCATCTTACTGTAGCTAATGCCAATACCAGGTGCTACCGCTCTAACGGTTCTGAACATGAGGCACAAGATTGTGCGACTCTCGACACTTGGGGACATTGCCAAGCTTACCATACAAGACCTGGTGTAAACTGCAGCAGACGGGACGGTGGATGTAATCGCACCAATACTTGTTGTGGCAGCGCAGGAACATCGACTAGGTCGGCAGCTGGGGGCATTATTAACATCCGGGTGGCCAAGATGGAGGACGCAAGTAGGAACGATGATAGGGAGGATTCGGCAGTTGAACAGAAGGTTGAGGTTTAGGAGTACGGCCAGTGAAATGGCAATTGGGAGTAGTGGCGGAACATTCTACTACCCAGAATATTCTTGGAAAGCGAAACCAGTGCAGCATAAAGAATTGGGGGATGGCAACCCATGCATACAGCATGCGAAATTGTGCTTGAGCAGCCTGACTGATAATGAAACTTCTGCTCCTCCTAGTTCGCCAAATTCTGACTTACTGTGTTTTAACGCTTCCATTTCAACCTCCAATAATTAAATTCATTCTGCGTATTCCTTGTGTGATTGTGGTGCCTCCCATTGTTACGTGGATACTGCCATCGCCAAATCTGTTGGCTTGAAACATTGACTTTGCGGGCACATGAGAGTCTCTATCGCAGGAGAAGAGAAGGGAAAGGAGGTTACATGGCAGGTTTGACTGAAGGCATTGGTACGAGGCGTCACCAGCTATCGTATCGACATCTCCAGGTGGTACATCAATCTCGACATGGGAGGAATTTATGACCTAATTCATGGTAACGATTGGACTGCAGCCAATCTGCATATCATCCATCATAAAACTAATACTGTACATATGCTGGAGCCCGATTCGACTAAGTTGCAACAAGGCTCCCCATGACATCATTTGTAGGGCTGTAACATCACCAAGGACAATTGAGAGAAGTTCAGGCTCATTGCAAGTCAGTGGCCCGTAGATCAGCGATCAACATGGTCTCCGCGTTCTTTGTCGCGAAGTGCAAGTCTCCAGAAATCTTGAGTATCATGATTCGGGTATGTATCAACAAGATAATGGAGGAGCAGGCGGAGGCTACTCCACACCAGCCGGCAGACCTTGAAACGTGGTGGCAACGCGTCACGAAGACGTTTGCAGATCACTTCGAACCGACAACGGGAATCTGTCCAGCTTCGAAGAATGACTTTTTCATCGACACCGATCCAATTGTAATGCTGCCTCATCACCAGCTGTATCGGATGTCTGATTCAGAGCGCTTGGAGTTTGAAACCCAGATTGCCACATGTCTGGCCAATGGCGAGGTTACAGACAGCCAATCCCAATTCGCAGTACCAGTGATCTTTGTTAAAAAAACTGGAAGCCTCTGGACTGCAGATGTGCATCGATTGCATTGGCCTAAATGCAATCACCACCAGAGACTGGTACACACTTCCATATATAGAAGATCTCATTCATCGGCTACACAGGTCCAGGGTGTTTACCATTCTCGACTAAGCCAGTGTATACCACTAGTTACCCATGCACTGCGATGACAGACACAACACAGCGTGTGTCGCTCCGGACGGCTTTTATGAGTGGATGATAATTCCGTTTGGCCTGGCGAACGCGCCCTCAACGTTTATGCGCACTTTGTATCACATTTTGGGCCCGTCCAAGAGGGTTGCAATTGTATACCTGGATGATGTGCTGATTTTCTCTCACAGTTTGGCCGAACACAAGACGCATGTCGATACTCTTCTGCTGGCAATTAGGGCGGTGCATCTCGAGTTACATGAGGTAAATGCGTTTTTGGAGCCACTGAAACGTTGTTCGTTGCTTTCAAGGTCAATTCAAGTGGAATTCACTTGGAGGACAGGAGTATAGCCGCCATAAATGACTGGCAGGTAGCAGCAAGCAAAGCCCAGCTTTGGTCATTCCGGTGGTTGGCAGGCTACTATATAAAATTTGTGCTCAAGTTCGCACAGTGGACCACACAGCTATATGCATCGACAGCCGATGACAGCACCATTTGGTGGCTACAGAAGCTTCAGGTGGAGTGTGATGATATTCAGAGGGCTCTGGCGTCTGCTCCGGTGCTGCAACTACGCAATCCTGAGTATGACTACATCCTGTGCCCTAATGTTTCAGACACTGTGATTGGAGGTATTCTGACTCAAAAGCAATCCTAGGGACCGGTATGCTGGCTGGGGGAACATCAACTGGGCTACTTCTCTTGCAAATTAAGTTAGGTAGAAACATGCCACGTGGCGTATGACAGCAAGTTGTTGGCGAACCATCACAATTTGATGCACTTGGAGCCTTATCGTAGGAATCATCATACATCACTGTATACAGACCACGCATTGCTGGGGAATATCCTGAGCCGGCAGAAGCATTCTAGCCACCAATGGTGACACCTGGATCAACTACAGCAGATTGACAGTTCAATCAAGTCCTTCCCAGGGGCAGCCAATCTGGTAGCGGATGCATTGAGCAGAATTCACTATCCGGTGTCAGCTACTGCAGCAGCCACCATCAGGATACATGCCATGGAACTCCATATCATAGGCGCAGAGAAATGGAAGCAGGGGTGTGTGAGTTACTGTTGGAAAACACATACTTCGGTCCAATTGTCAATGTCCTTCACAAGAAGCCCTATATAACCGAGGAGGCACAAAATGGGGTGTCTCAGCATTTGAACCAAACGCACCATATGAAAAACATGGTGCCAGCAGGACGGTTTCGACTGGATCGCGGTAATCTTTGTCGCAGCGATGGTGGCAGACTCTGCATCCCATTGGACATGTGGAGCGCCGTTCTCTCGGAAGCTCATGACTCTCTGCTTCCTGGCGGAAAACAAGTAGCTGAAAAATCAGTGGCTGCCATGGCATCATGATTTTATTGGCCTTATTTAACTCAGACCATACAGGCATGCATTCTAGTTGCAATGTGTGCCACTGTGTGAAGCATTCCAACCAACTCCTGTATGGCTTGTTGCAACTGCTGCCAATTCAGGAGACACGGGCTTCACGGGTTAATGTGAATTATATTACTAAATTACCTGCTACCTGTAGAGATGGCTACGACTGCATCATTACGATTGTCGATCTACTAACCAAAAGAGTTCGATGTAACGCAACCTGGGAAAAGGATCTAACTGCAGAGGCATTCGCCAGAGTGTTCAGTGACATGTGGGTATGAAATAGGGCAATTCCAGATGATATTATCTCCCATTGGGATACGTGCTATATGTCAGATTTCTGGGGATCCCTGATGGCCCAACTGGGAATCGAACGCCGTCACAGCACTGCCTATCATCGGCAAAAAGGCAGCGAAGAGAAGAATCTGAATGCAGTTGTCAAACGCTATTTGAACGCATACATGGCTGAGCACCCTAAGGAGTGGGACTGCCTGCTACCGTTAGCCGAGTTTACCTACAACACAGCATACCATAAGTCTCTCGAGACTTCTTTGTTTCAGGTCAATGTGGGAATCGTGGCAACGATGCCGATTGAACTGCTGGTACCAATCCCGAGTACCAACCGGCTGCCGAAAATCAGACTGGAAGCAGATGAGTTTGCCGACCAGATGATGTCAGTTCTCCACATTTTGAGCAAGCAGTTAGAGGAAGTGCACACAACAATGATTTCAGAAACTAATAAGTCTCACCGCTCATACAATGTCAATGTTGGAGATTCAGTATTTCTCAACACCAGGCTGATCCCATTCAGCTATGCAAATCTTACTAAATTGGAGTTGGCAAACATTGATTCAACGAATTTTAAAAAGCCTTTTTGTGGGCCTTTTCGCATCACCAAAGTCATTGGTGCCAATGCTTTCAGGTTGAACACTGTACCTCACTGGAAAATGCCTACTGGGTTTAACGTCTCCCGTCTGAAACGAGATTGTGCGGATTACAGCCGAGGTCATTATCCACCACCACAATTGCGCACAATAACCGACAAGGACCCAGAGAATGAGGTTGAAGCCATTCCAGAGCATCAGCGCACTTCGGCGAAAACCCTACAAAATAAGGTGAAGTGGCTCAGATATCGTGAACCTGATTCGCAACCATTGGTCAATTTGAATGGCGTCTGGAGAGATTTGCTGCGAGATTACCATCAGATAATGGATCTCTTGGTTTATAGAATTGATGTTGGAAGGCTGAGCAACAGGTCTTGGCACTTCATATGGCTGATGACACACAGGAGGTGGGAATGTCAGGGTTTTAGCTGTAATTTCTTATTGTGTGCTGTGTTTTAGGGGTTGTTGCTGGTTTTCTTGGAGCGGAGGGAATTGTGGGAGGTTTGGACATATTGAAAAGGTTTGGCTCTGTGCAGCTCTGCCACAGCGTACTGACGAGGTTACCCAGCGCTGGCATAATCAACCTCTGCACCACTAGCTAGCTAATATAGTCAACTTTCCCGTGACCCTTCAGAAATCATAGGAACCCTGAAGTTACTCAACCAATCAGCAAATCTGAAAAGTAATCTTTGTGCATACCCAGCATGCAGGAAACCTCCACCTCCAGTGGCAAACTGTAATAACCCATGCTGACACCATTTGTACCAGGCTTGGATACAAACGTGATAATGACAAATTAGTCAAACAAGAAACATCCAAAGTGATCCCATCTTCCCTACCTTTACTTCTGAACTAAATCCATTATTCTCCTTGAATTGTCCATTCCAATAGCCCATATATATTGGGGTAGATCATCATTCGCATCATCAGTAGGGTAGATAGCTTCCTCTCATATCTTGGCATCAATGAGAGCTTTCATGGGTAGCATTACTGGTACTGTTTGGTGATGATCAATCTAATACATGTATCGCATGTAGTCTCATTTAGCGACACATGACAAAAATTTGTCTTGAAGATTGTTATACTTTTCAACTACATATGCACTTGCACTCTCTGAGCTCTGTACAGCACATCAGCATGCATTATACTCTATGTCTTGCTACCTGTGGTTATCGGTACTACGCATTTTCATGTTGTTCAGAATCAGCTTCATCAACCCTCCAGTCGGAGCAATTAGTACCCACTCAATAACCAACATCAGCGAACATTTTGTTGACTTCAGAAGCATTGAGTAGGTCACTTGGTAGACTACCTTTCATTCTGCTTTGACTTTTCAATAGAACTTGAGCATGTTGATACAGCTATCTTGTCCATTTGATAACACTATGCTTTGTGGATATATTCACCATCATATTGATTGTTGATTGTCATTCTTTCCCAGTAGCAGTGATATCATAATCTGGGATTGTAATCGAAATTTAACTAATTTGACATTCAATTTGTTGTTCAGCTTTGACTTTGTCAGCATGTTATCTACCATCCTCATCAGTTTGCTTTGCATATAGCTGACTATTCAGGCTTGCACTGCTGGATGACAAACAGTCATATGTTATGTCCCAATGTTCCAAAGGTCCATCCTATTGCAATGGCTATGCCTTGTTGTGACTTGTTCTATCTGTCAACTTATATTTTTCAAGCTGAACTCAGATCGCCAGCTATGCTATATCAATTTCTGTTGGTGTGTCCTACTAACTTCACTCTGCTAATTGACTTTCATCCACCCCCAGTTGTTTCATCTTAACTCTACTTGGTCTTACCATGATTGCCATATTTGTCATAGTTAATTCTGTGATGCATCCACATGGGATTGACGTAGTCTCAGTTGGATCGATGGTGCAGGGCCATCGTCTATGGGATCCGGTTGGTGTTTGCTGATGTTCGATGTAAGTAAGGTTCTCTTGATATGATTTCATTCAATTGTGTTCAATTGTCCTCTATCAATACCAGGCTGTCTCATCTTGTGATGAAGGATTCTGTAAAGTCTCAGTGGATCATGTCTTGGTGATAGCAATTTGCATAATAGCTTCAGCAGATACTGATTTGACTTCTCTGTTGGCATCACAGTATGCAGCATCTGTAGAATATCTATTGGCTTCTGGGTGGTCATTTGGTTGGTCTCTGGTAAGATTATGTGGCATTCAGTTCTGGATGTTGTTCAGTAATAGTTTCTTGATCCCTTGGCATGCTGTTGGGTAAACATCTAAAACGGTAGATGTGTCAGATTGGGCTCCCAGTAATCCTCTTATTTGATCCCCAAGTGAAGTCGTTGGACTATAACATCTGTTGGTGTGAGATCTCGGTAATCTTCCCATGGTTGTTTTCTCAACTGTCTCCTGTGATACCATTGGATAGAGAATGGATTACACTCAGTGGGTTATTTCGATGTTCATTGTAGCCAATATGGTAGCCACATTGGCACTTGGCTGAGAGTATGTTCAGAAATGGTTTTGTCACTTTAATTATATATGTTTAGGGTGGATCAGTATTGCTTGACCTATCTCTCCACTGGATATGAATACTCACCAGGGATTGAATGCTGCAGGCACACATTGCCTCCATTCAGAGGATGCACTTGCTAGCTTTTCTCCAGGTGTGCATGCAGATTCATCTGCAGGTACGTTTGGCATAAGCTGTCTTGATTCACTTGCCGCTGCTAGCCTCTGCATTGGTGAATGCATTTCATTGTGCTACATTCCAGCTCTTCCAGTGTACTGATTGTTCATGGTAGGGGTTCTTGATTCCAGTATGGTGAACTGCATTATGTTGCCAGTGATTCCTCTACCAACATGTGATCTTGTATGGCCTCGTATAGGTATATTGTATTGGTATGTGGTATAGTACTTGGGAGAGCAATGCAGCCGGGACACGGAATATCTTTCATTTAGCATATAGCACCGTTCTGGTACTCAGTGGGTTGCCTGCATTGCAGATCTTCATATCTGCAATGATTCCAGGCCTCTTTTACTACATGGATATTACACAGTAAGGTTGGGGCCACCCCATTACTCAGTGGCCACAAAATTTTACACCTGCCATTACAGCGTAATCTCTCAAAATAGAGATCACACGAACTCATCTGGAAAATGTATCATTGTCACCTGGTGACTCAGGGAGTGTTTGGGAGTTGTCAGACCAGAGTCCCATGGTGCGGAAATCCGAGAGTTGACTGGGCCGATGCAGTGCCATTCTGGTGCACCTAGAACTGCTGGCGACAACATAGCGATGATATACGAGGTCCAGTGACAGCCATGGAAGCACCTGGGAGTGCAGGCGACAAGTCTGCCCACACCGACAGTATGGTTCAGTATGTGTGCAACAATCCTGGATGCACCAGCGACTTGCCTGGGAGCAGCCAGGAACAGAGGTGACAATTCTAGCAGAATCAACATCTTCATTGGGAACACTACTGGTGTGCCTGGAAATCATAGTTACAACTCATTATTCAATGATTTTTAAACTTCATACATTCAGATAGTATTCTCATCTATGGATCTCTCTATATATCTATCTATATTGTTGTTGAGCTGCCCATGATCTATCTGAACTGGCTGCAGGAGGGTCTACAGAGCAATTCAATGGGCGCTGGAAGATAACCATGGAGTGAAGTCAGGAATACCCTTGAATGCAGTGAACTGGCGAGTTTCGACAGGCACTTTGAGGTGGAGCTCAAGTGAACTGAGAGATGCACTCTGGCCCGATGATTGCGCAAGATTTGAAATTCACTGTGTGGCCATGCTTGTGCACACTGGGAGGCCGTGAAGATGTCAGTTTCGAAATAAACTTGGAATTGATCAATCGGAGGGGGTCAATGGGAAGCATGTTGGGTGCTGAGACTCCCCATGTTGGTCATTTACCATGCAACCAAGGCAATTTTGCAAGGTGACATTACTTTTGGGCTCTCATGAAGTAGTGGCTGGTGGCTGATGATCTGCACAAAGGCATGCCAGAAGCTGAAACAAGATTTAGATATCAACTCGTAATTGCAAGAATGAAGAAACCCCAGACAATTTTGAGTGGATGGTGTACATGTTGTGTACTCTACTCTCAGTATGATGTACATGGTGTTAAGTAATGATCATTGTGTGCAGGAATAGAGATCGATGACTAAATATTGTGACCTGGAATTATAGTAAAGTTCTGGATGGGAATGAGAGATGGGGGATGAACATGAGAACAATATAGAAGATATGAGCAGATATCAGAAATCCGGAGTACAACTTGCCTGATAGGGTGTGGAAGACCACATATAGGTGATCATACCCAACAAATTGGGAGCTGTACCTGACCTTGACTCAATAGTCGATTGACTCACACATGAGAATCTCATCAATCCCATTTTCTGATACTGTTTTTCCCTACCTCCTCTCATAACTTTCTTTCTTGGGCTCCACACTACCATCAGGTACGAAATTGAACTGAAGTCATCCCTCTCCGTCTCTGGATGGCACGATCATGAATTCCTACTCAGTACAGTATACACCACATACAAGATTGTCCAAGTACAGCAATATCTGAAGATTAATGGTCTCCTGCTCCCAGCCATGTGCTTATTTCACATCTTTGATCTCTCATCAGACCGTTGAGTACTCAACTCTCAACACTCCTACAATTGTAAGTGATCAAATGAATTGAGTCTCTGCTTCTTTCACACCTTCCGATCTACCACCTCTAGATTCACCACCTCCCAGGAATCCTCCAATCTTGATGCATCATGTACTTCATGTGAACCTTGGAACTTGCTTCATCAAGCATACCAAGTTCAATCGCTGTTGGTCTTCAAGGGTATCCTCAAACAAGGTCAACCACTGCCTCGAAGTGCATCTCTGAGTACACTCAATATTACCTGCTAAGTCAATCCCCAAACTTGCTTGAATTTGCCCTCAGAGTGCACCTCAAAGTTCCCTCAATCACCGTCTGGAAGTGTATCTCCAATTTCGCCCAATTCTAGGTTCCATGTTCACAGAAGTATGACCTCAAAGTACATATCCAAACATGCTCGATCACAGCCACAAAGTGCACCTCAAGCCTCATATGACCACGGCCTCCATATTCATCCCTCACTTTGTGCTGTATTCAGGTGCACCTCCAATGACCCTGGAGTACTGTCGGCTGCTTAAATGGCCATATGTGTACATATATAGAGAAGGATAGAGAAAGATAATACATGCCATATTATGATGTAGCGAATAGTGTGATGGTAACAATGACCAATATGCGAGCAAAAATGCCTCATATTTAAAGAACCCTAAATACAGTGGCTATGAAAGTTCAGCGACTAGTATATAGTATCCTGCAGAGTGGGGCAGAGATATCAGCTGCTCTGGAAGTCACCTGCAGACCTGGTCAGAGGTTTCAGCAACTGCAAATGTGACTCTCCTATTAGTCAATTATTGGAGCATCCTGAATACACCGCTATAACTGCAGCTGATTCCAGCTGCAAATTACAATGCTCTTGCAGAGTCTGTGAGTACTCTGCTGAGCTCTAGGGGGGGCTGGGAGCATCTGGAATGGCATAAGATCACTGGTATGATCAACCACAGTATCAGGGAGATTGGTAAATGCCTTCCTGACCGATTTACATTTTTCTACTATAGTAGCAGATGAAGTGTATCTTGACATGGGGTTCAGCTCAGTAGCAGCAGCTACGATATGTCAACTACTGATTCAAATGGTTGTTGTGGGGTTGGTGGTGTCATGTGTGTGGGAGTGTACAAATGATGAATGGGTGAAAATAGTACAGAACAACGATCCAGGCTGTATTGTTGAAGCACAAAGGTGTCATCCATGGTGGAGAGTAGAATTCGTTTCCTGCTGCCACTTTGTAATCCTCATTAACCCGCCTCTTGGGAATGCAGCCCTCACTACAGCCATTGAACTGATTCTAGTTGTCACAATACCCAGAGTAGCAGAGTGATATACAAATTTCGTCTACAAGATGCTACATGGGACCTATTTTGCACTGTTGAACAGTTTGGACACAGAAGTTGCCAATCTCACCTATTGCAATCTGAATTCCACTATGTTCAAGCCAGACAAGCGATGGAATATTCGCCTTGTTGTATATAGTGTCCAAAAATCCTGAGTAAAACATGGAAGTAATGGTAACCCTCTGAAACCATTTATGGATGTATTAAATATTCAATGAATTTCATTGGTACATGATGAATTACAGTCTGTGCTGGGAAATCCTGATGAAGGCAACAATTGCATTCAAATTGCAAGTCACGGCAATACCAGAGTTGCATTAAGACATTGATTTGTATTGCCAGTCAATATAATAGTTGTCAGATGCCCCTGCAGATTCTGACGAGAAAACTTTAATCGAACACTATTATGTAGACACAATGAATTCACCAGTGAGAACAGTAACGCATGATATACAGACTAAAGGCAATGAAGTTCAACAGGATGTGCCATACCATAAAATACACTTTCCAAAATCTTAAATGCTCAGATGGTAATCAGAATTGAAATAGCTGAGTACAATACAATTGGTTTGAATGGCAAAAGCAAATTCTTACCTCATTGATATCAAAAGGACTGTGAAAGACCAACACAAATGGATAACATTTATTGCAATATACACCCCGCATGGCACTTCAGAGATATGTAGTGTGTATGGATAGCACCCAGGATAATTCTTATTAGCGTTGCCTCATACCCAGGATCACAATGATAATGTGGAACAATTGTGTAATGATAGGCTACTCAAGTCTTGGGTGGATTCTCTGATGTTTTGATTCCTGAGAAACATTGCTGTTAATGCTTATCAATGAACCAGTGGAGTATCCTGGCCCTGAAAGAGACAAAGGATTATGTGAGATGATTCTGTTGATATCTGCATCATATGACATAGAACTGCTCAGTGCATCTCCACCAAAAATGGAGGAGTACTCTTCATTCCTTTGTCGCCAAGTTGGGTTGCTGAAGCTGTTGCGAATAAACCATTGTGCAGATATTATTGATATATTCCACATGTATGGAGAAATTAGCAGCTAAGAATGCACAGATATGTAGCATATATTCTACCATGTACCAAATCCCACAGAATGTGTGATAGACATTAACCTGACAGCAGCAAACAATGCGATGATAACCCAGAAGATCTGGACTTCGAATGAGCAGTATGAGGTATTTGCACTGGTTATCTGCCTGGGGCAACACAGAGTTCTATGCTCATGGTTGCTGAATACAGGGCCTGGTGGTTGAGACAAGAGATTAAGTCATCCCAGCCTTATGTTAGGTCTTGCCCTACTAGAAGTCCTACATAGCCTGAGACGTCAACTGAAGATCATGACATCTGTGATATACCCAATTTTGGAGATACATCAAGACAATCGGAAGAAGCAGCTAGAGAAAGAAGATACGTTGTGCCAATATCAAAACCATGCATAATGGTTTTAGATTATTATGACTGTGAAATTGTAGTATTTTTCTTTCAACATTCATACTACTCAATCACCTCAACTGACTCAATCACTCAGAATGCGTCATTCCTTAGCAAGTTATATATCGGATACATTTATTTCTTTGAAAATCTGCAGTGGAGAATGTGTTGGAATTGTTCATTATATCTGAATTTAGTCATTGTTGATGAAACATTTTGGCCTGCTTATAGTATTATCATTAGCAAATTACTATAAAGACAATTGATCCTGAAATGATGTATCAAGCGATGGGGTGAGGTTGTTAGCATGATTTTAAATGAGTGGAAACTAACAGGAAATATCTGTTGCAACCACTAATTGACTGATTTGTTCTGTGGTGCGTAATATGTTTATCATTGTCAGTTTCGTAAAAATACTTCTAACTGGGGGCTACTGTTTGGTTGTGCCACCTCTCATCATCTCAAGATAATTGGTTACTGTGGAATTATAACATTTGATTGAGCAAAAATATTTGAGTAATTGATTACTGGTATCCATGAGGTGCGCTAAAATCCATATGTCAAGTATGGTATTTAAAATCACAAACATCACATTAATAGCTGTCTCAGGTGCTTCAGTGATTTCAGCATATATAATAAGTCTTGTTATAATATATAGTGTACTGCATACTCTCCAATAGCAATAGCAACAAAGACGGTCTTGGTAATATTGAATATTTTTATGGGAATACCACATACAGCCTCAATAGTTGTAGCAATTCTGCAGCTAATGCAGACCAATGATAAATCATTAGGCAAACAACTGGAATCCACAACCAAGAATGCTCGATGCTAATATCTGACTTCACCCTCCCAAGCAAAACCTATCGATATTGCTGCCAGCTATATCCAGGCAGAGAATTCAATTCCAACCAGATCAAATATTTGCAATCTAGTCAAGCATGATATTGGATTGCTTTGAGAACAACTTTGAGAAGCCGTAATTCAGAATTGATATTGTCTTCCAGTTAAAGAATACCTCAGGATGACAAATTAGCCCTGGAAGTGTGTACCCAAGTTGATGATACACTTTGAACATTTCATGTCTACCTATCATTCCGGGTATGTTTCCATCAACTTTGAACGCTTCTCAATGGGTGGACCTAACAGACACATATTGTCATCATTTATAGAATGTACATATGTATCTGCATGCAGCTAATTCCACTCAACCCTGCTGATATATTAATCAAAACTTCATTGGTGGGTGGAGGCTGCCACACAAATGGCTTAACCAGTTAGCTCCATGTCAAGTCACCATTTGATAGATATAGCCACTATACACTGAATGTGTAATGGCCAGCCATTGCCAATTTATGACCTCACCTAGCAGGATCTACAGTACATCATAATGTTAGCATACATTCCAGACCATCCCTATGGGTCTAGGTCCGAGACTGACCCAAACTTTTGCTACAGTAGCAGTCCTGGTTGTCAACACACCAAAACTGTCAATATGGGTACAGTTCAATGGAAATGTCCCTGCCTGTTAGAATCAGGCAGGTTGTTAGCAGGTCATCCAGAGGGTCCATCTGGAGTTTGATATAATGCTTCTGTTTTTGCTATTAGATAATAGTATCTTATGAGAATCACTTATTCAACATCCAATGATCTCGTTGTGCATGTTTTGTAGTTTGTGATAACAATTATTTTGGAATTTGTGTATTTTCTTTTATATATTGCATCATTGTTTAAACGGGTGGTCAATAGTTCTGGAATGAGGACAAGTATTTGTGTGATGCCATGATTACCCAATTTTGAAGACCAAAAATTGTTAACACTCTTCTGATGCTCATTGTCATGATGGGGTACAGTGCATGTCATGTACTATCTTGTATGAAATGGTGGCAATGATTTTGTATATGAATTATTGCCACAAAGTGACTCTTAGATAACCCTAGAGGCAAGGCCAAAAGTCTATAACACAACGTTTACACTCATTTTCAGAACAAGGCAGGGAGTGTAATTTATTAGTTTGTGGCTCTAATGGCTGCAAATGCCTAAGTAATGGATGTCTACAACTAATCACCACATTGAGTATGTAAGATGCAAGATTAAAAATTGTTGACATTCCAGTGAAACTGATGTTCAACATGAAGCAGAGAGTGTATTGCTTTCGTGTTTCTCAATAAAGGCTGCCAACGCCTGATGTATGGATGTCTACAACCAATCACGACTTGGATTGCACAAGAATCAAAGCCAACAGTCGTTGACGCTCTGTCGATGTTCATCTTCAGAATGGGACTGTAACTGAGGTGTTTCTTAAGTGCCAATACATGGCTGCTAAATTGTTTGTTATACATAAAGTGACCAAATTACTTTCCAATTACCATACTGACATGACCAAACATTCTTGATGCTCTGTTAGCACTCATTTTAATGACTTGTCGCATCACAATCTGCTACCATTAATAATTATATTTATAACTATTTGAACTTCTCGTTTACCTCTCAGACTAATTGAGAAACGGCCCTAGGGTATTGCAGAGCACAATAATCGTCATGCACTGGTGGCTGCCATGGTATTAAAATACATATATCTTGCTATATGATTCATTTTGCCCGCTATACTTCTGTTTATCAACCAATATTCCCATATATTGACGTACTATTATCCCACAAATATACCTTAAATGAAATTTTTGCTCAAGCAATACAAAGAACCTGGTGAAAACAAATGGACAGATTCTGCCCTATATTTTCTGGTGTCCTTTCTTCCCTCACTTTCAATTGCATTGACTATCATGAACCGCGGTTCAGCCTGGTTCTTTGACCTCTCTGTTGGCCAAATCAATCCAGAAACATTTGATGTGGCACTCACATTCTGCCGCTCAGGGCTTATCAGATTATCTATAAACGTATCCTGCTCTATTCCAGATTCAACGTCTCCCTCCAAGTCATCTTCGCTCTCATTTCAATCATCAAAGACACATTTCCATTTCAGCAAATTGTTGATGTCCGAGATGCCTTGTGGTGCACCATCCTCATTATGTTCGGCAGAATCGCATTCAATTCTTCTCAGGCAGTAGATATTCAATACTTGAATTTCACCTCCATGGAGGACCTGTGCAAACAAAGCTGATACCATAGGCAATCATCCCAACAGGTTAAATGCAGCCACACTAATATGTTGAAAGTTTGACCAGATTGCTTTCATAATCTCTTCAGAATCTGAAATGTATTCTACAGGAGTTATTTGCTTGTTTTCAGCGTGAAATTCCTTCTGTGTAGCACTGAAGTTTCGACTGCCCTGCCACATCTCGAAAAAGTAATCGACCTTGGCCATTAAGTGCAATTTTCTTTCCTCCGCCTCTCTCCTCAATTCCAAGTTGTTTTTGGTTTCTGACATATCCAATGCTTGGTCATTGCCTCCCAATGTCACAGTATTGGCTTGAGCAAACTGCCTTACTGCAACTGTTTTGCAAAGGGCCTTGCGTGTGGACTTTGACTGGCTCAAGCCAAAAACCCCTTACTGAAGGTCAAAACACACCTCCACTCTAACACTGTATGGTATGATCCAGAATATAGTGCATGCAATATCAGCATGATCAGTGTACAATGAATGCGATTTCTCCTGTTGAGGCCACTAGCCGGTGAAATTCATCGTCGAAAGTGTACTACTAATCTGCACCGGGTCAGAGTAATAATGATTAAGATTCGAATAAACTTGCCCCCACATCTTGGGCAATTCAGGCAGTGAATTCAAATAGAGCCTCGCAGCTGTCAATAGGTTTGCTGTGCAATCGCTTCAGCCAAGTGTTGTTTCTGCCACATTTCTTAGCATGGAGCATTCTCCAACATCGCTGGACAAATCATATGGATGAAGATAAGATTGAACAGATGCAGAATCAGCGGCAAAGAGGGAAAGATTGATGCGCAGTATACTGTCGGGTATACTGACAAGTGAACATTTCTTTTTGGCACAGTATCCAGTCTCCACATACTTTAGAAACACGTGTTGGTATTAGGTAGTTTATGAAGTCTCGTCTTCAGAAGTGATATGCATTGCCTTGTCGCACTTCCTAAACAATCGCAATTTCCAGAAATAATCAAAGATCTGCATGCAAATGAGAACCATACCTGTTATTGGAAAAACCTGAGTGTACTATTTGCACAGCTTCTGTGGTGCAAACTTCACCCCAAAGTATAAGTCTTCGTTCTACTGAGTTGTCTTCTGAAATAAAGATTAAGTAACACCATCCATCGGATCAAACAGGTTATGGCAGGCTGTGATAACGCGTTGCGGAGAGTCCGGATGCCTTCTCGACATCCAAATGGTCCTGTATTGGAATCGCCTTAAAACTTCAATGATGTAGTTGACAATGGTACGTTCATCCTGCATCGTGAAGAGTGGCCGATAATCACTGTATTTTGGATGCTTGAACTACTGGCTGGTGAAATCTAGTAATTAGTAGACTCAATCAATCAACTCCAATGTGGAATTCCGCTGAGAGTTCACATCTACAATCGGTAGTACAGTGATTTGTACGTTTAGCTTTCAACAGTAAATCTACAAGTTTCTATAAACAAATGTCAGCGTAATCAATAGAACAAGCATTCACAATGTTAGGAAGGTCAGCTTTACGAATTTCAAAGTGTCTTGAAATACGTACATTCTCAATTGTCTTTGCTAATCCTGAACTTCTGGCTGGCACATTGTGGATTCTACCATTGCCCTCATTACGAAGTCTTTGACTCTTGCCAATATCTAGGCTACAATCCTTCACAAATTGCTGGTCGCAGTCACGAGATTGCAATCAGTTACTGCAGCCTCCTACACCGTAACTGCCAATGAATATATGTAACGCAAGCGGAGTGATGTGAGTGAGACATGGTATAAAGTGTAGGAATAGAGGCCACTGGATTCGTGACGCCTGAAGGGTTCATTGTAGTTCCCAAGAGATAATGTTGTTTCAGGAGACATTATCAGTCAAAATTCAAAGTAAATGGCCATCGGTAAGCTTTTCATTATCACGAACCTCATTCAAATGTATGGCTAGCGCTGCTCCAGTATGTGGACCCTTGACTTATAATCCTTAATTAGCTTTCCAACTAGGAAAAGATTAGACTTTCAACCTCATTGAAAGCAAGTTGTAGCTCTCGCAATGCCCAATGTCAATCCAGACTGTTAGCATTACCTGACATTCTAGCTAATTTGTTTGTTGATGTCCACCCATCTAAATCCAAACTAACATTACTTCTTCGCAGCAATTGCTTCTCAATTGTATCTACTGTCACTGAGTATTCCCTTCTGCATATGTTGCTAACAGTGCTAGCAGATGGTAGCACCAACTCGCTTCGTAATGAAACATAAGACTGCAGCGTCTGTAGGTTTGATAATTCCTTCCATGGAATATGAACCAAAACAAATCCTATCATGAGGTTGCAAAGCCATATGTTTTGACAAAATTCGGCAGTTAGAAAGTCCTTAGCTGCCAGATCAGGGGCATTTTGTCAGTCAATTGAGTTAATACAGATAAAACCTAAATATCAAATATGAATTTCCATTGCCAACTAACTATTGTCATTCCTCGACTTCCTTCCCTCTGTAGTGTGGGCAAAGCTATTTCTTTGACCATTGAACCAGACAAGTGAGTTACATTGGACTCTGTTAATTTGTGTAAGTATCCAATTTGCACTTTTGCAAGCAAGTCTTTCCCCATTGTGCTGAGTACATATTCAGATGGATGGCGAAGAACTTGATGACAAATGATCCCTAGAATACAAGGGATGCTGGCTTCCACATTTTAGCACTGAAAATAGAATTGCCACAAAGGTGTGTGTTGAGAATTATTCGCACCAATAGTACACGTCGAGCCACATTCATTGAACCTTACCAAGCATACAATATGATTGGCAAATACTCAAAGCACGAAGCAACTAGGTATTTCAATATTTCAAATTCAACATCAGGGTTGCCATTTGAAAGCTGTTTATTTGGACTTGAGAAAATGTCAACCATTAAATTATAGTAAAGTATAAAGGTGGTTCTTAAATGTTGACTCCAGAGATACAAGCAAGATAAAAGTAAGACCTGTGAGTGATTGCTTGCAGATATGTGAAGTTGTATACAAAGACATATTGAAAAGACTGACCATTCAAATATCAATTTAGGAATATTGCAAAGCGGTTAATCACTGTGTAGCTTACTGAGCCCTCACAAAAACTATTGACACTCATTTTTTGCGAGGTGCTAGCCATATCGTCATTAGCATACTTGCCTCTAATGGCTGCCAATTTGTTGATTATTGGTTACTGTTGTTGCACAGCCCATTGATTTTCCAAGATGCAGGACCAAAAATTGTTGACGCTCTGTTGATGCTCATGTATAGGAGGTGATAGTGATATCATCCCAAACATTGTTGTCCTTAACAGCAGCCATTAATTTGATTATGGGTTAGTTAGTGTCATTGAATAGCCCTTGGAGTATCCAAGATGCAATACCTTGAATTGATGATGCTCCGTTGATGCTAATTTCTAGAATGTGGTAACGAGCATGCTACTTTACTTTTTACCTATAAACGTGGCGAATGATTCCACTGTTGTAGGATCCAACTATGGAGTCCTGTGTTTGCGGAATGTGTAAGACTACAAAATATAGACCCTTTTGTTGATGCTAACCTGAAATACATACTAACAGTCATTGTGTACTCAAGAATTGTATGCAAAACTGCATATATTCATTATTGACAGCTAATATATCATTTCTATGTATAATCAATTTTATCTAAAAGCTTGTAGGGATCTCACTGGATGCTCCATCACTATACACGGTACCTGCGGTGTGAATGAAATAAGCCCATTACATTCCAGCATCTTTGGCTGATATTTGATTGCATTTAGATCCATTAACTTGTTTTTGATATGTATTGTCTAACTTTCTCACCATGTCTCATTCCCATCTTTCTCCTCAGTTTACATGAGGTACCATTACCATACTCCAAAGTTTCGACCCCGTTCACCAGCCATAGGCGCACAGCGATGCGAATCAAAGCATTCATGAATGCAGCATGACGGTCGTCATTATGCGTAGTTTCCATTGCACATTCGCTGGTAATTCCATGACTTACCTGACACCACCAATATACATTTTGTTGAAAAATTTTGTCACTAATTATGTCTTTCCTGTCTCAGGTTCCAGTCCCATCCAAGATCATATCATGATTGTTGGTTATCCAATAATGTGTGTTGGAGTCTAAAACAGTTGCAAAGCCTGTTTGACCCTTGCACATGCACAGACTTAGTATCATATCTCACAATTTGGTCACTGAAATCAAGACATGGCTGACACATAGTAAGATAGGTAGAAGAATTGCTTTTCAAAGAGATACATTATCAAAAATTCCACTCTGCCCTCCGATGCTTCTGGCCATGCACAAGCTGTTACAATGAGTTTGTCTAAATCAGATCCCTATATAGTAATTTACTAGGGAGCAAATCTGCAAGTGTCAAAGTTTCCATGTTTAACTAGCATTGACTTCTCAATTGTTGATAATGTGGGCACCTAATATGGCGGCATTGACACTATGCATTTGTGTGACTGTAGTTTCCCCGAATCTAGTCAAGTAGGCCTACATTCTGGTCAAGTTAATCCTCATGGCATTCACAACTTTCCATGCATGAGATGAAGAGTCCCATCATGCTCCCCAAATGTTATCCGGGTATAGTGTTAGCAATGGGTCCAGGTAACCTGCCAGCGGTCCAGTTTTTGGCTGGCTGTTCGGCTCGGTTCGGTTCCAGACCGTGTCAAAAACCTGACCCGATTTCTCCTGGTGGGGTTGTTACTCAGACTGGACATAAACCCGTGGGTTTTTTGGTGGGGGTGGAACCGCACTGTGGTTCGATTTTTCAGTTCTTTCCACTTCTGGCTCAACTTTGGCCCCAATTAAGTATCTGAGTTCTGATTGTATTGTAACATGATCAATATGCAAATTGTGCAGTTTTATGCGCTCTTTCACTTTCCGCTTTCAGATTTGCAATCAGACCAACATTCGTTGAATCGCTGTGAAATAAGGCCAAATATGAAGCGAAAATCTTGGGTTTTCGATTGCGACTCAACGAATATTGGTTGGATTGGATATCTGAAAGCAGGAGGCAAAAGAGCGCGTAAAACGGCACAATTTACATAACAATCATGTCACGATACGATCAGAACTCAGATAATCAATTGGAGCCAATCTTGTGATGTTGAAATGCCGGGTGTTTGGTAGTAAAACTGGCCCAATTGCAATGGTCCGGGTTATAGTATGGTAAGACCCATTGCAGTGGTTTGGTTCCGGTTCGGAACCAGACCCGGAACCGACCCAGCCATTTGGAACTGTTGCTAACAGTATGCATGCAGAAGTAGTTGCGACCATCACTGTTTGTGGTGTATTGACTGCCAGAACCTTCAATTCGGCCATCCCGTACCTCATCTCTCTCCCACTTGAGTAGGTCTCATCATCTCCCAATTCCTGTTAGGTGTATTCATCACACCTTATCTGCTTCTGCTGAAACACATCTTGCGTTGCTGTACAATTCTGGTGGTTATGCCCATCAGCCAACTGGGTTTTTCAACTTCACTGAGCTTTCCCAGCTTCAAATCTTCTTCATCTTCATCGTCACCTTCGCCATCCTCCTCATCATCCGAAGTTGCAACATCACTCAGACTGTCACCGAAAATGTTCAACATCGCCTCAATTGTATTTTCAAGCTTTCTGACTGTCAATCCACCCTGTTCAGCATTTCTCATATCAACCTGCATTTGAATAATCACTGTCCCTGAGGCTTTGACTAACATTTTTGCCACAGTGCATTCTCTACCCTCAGGAGCATCGATCCATTTCTCTTTGTCTTCGTCACTTAAAATGTATCATTCTTATTCTTTCTCTGGTGGAAGCTTCTTTTGGGATCGTAAGTTGTGCAATGCTCCAAAGGCTTGAATCATTGCCACATCCAATGATCTCTTCCCTTCATGTGCATAATAACATCATCTGGATTACTCTGGGAATTTGCGGTATCTGCATGTCGGAAGTGGTGAAAGGTGCTTTTTCAGAGCATTAAGCTCTGTATTATGTGCTGACTTTGATGATGGGTGAGCTGTTAGATGTTGTGAGATATGGACCACATGGAGTCAAGCGGGTCATTTATGTCAAGGTTGGTATGTTTCATCAATTTGAACAACACAAATTGGCATTTTGACCGTCACTACCTTGGGTAGGGTAATGCTCACCATACAACATGACTTGATTTGAGGAGTCTGTTGTATGTAACATCCCAGCGATTGGTTGGGGCAAATATCACCAGAAATCCTGTCTGTCGAAGAACGTCTTTTTTATGATATACCCACATGAGATTTCAGCTGTTGGTCACATCTCTAAATCCTGGTAAACCAGAAAACATCATTCGACAGACTGAGTGCAATTTGCAGGACCTTTGGAAACCCCTGCAATTTTCAGCATTATGTAGTAGAATTCATCTAGAGTAGAGTGTGCATCTTGGCTGTTACCAATTCCATTGTGATATGAATCTAACCATATATTCCTCAGGACTTCCCACTTTGTTTCATGATCATCTTCCTTTCCTTTTCAACAACAGCACATTGCAGCTCCCTAGGCACCTGAGGAAGGTGTCAGCTGATCTGAATTGCGCTGACCAACACACACTTCAACCAATGCGCCAGCCGCTGGGACAAAGCAACAATGCAGATACCAGTTAGTCAACCGCAACACTACTCATACAGCCACTGAACATTTGAACCAGGCTGCACATTTTTAATCTGGCCCATAATACCTCAATTATCCAGAATCAGATGCAGCATGCGATTGGATGTGAGTCAATCCATATCGAAGTAGCCATCCATCAACTAACTATTCAATTTAGAGCTTGGGCACATAGAGAGCTCTCTAATCACTGCATTCTGGGATGGAATGGGAATTTTGCTTGGTTGACCAAGCCATTTAACTGCGTAGTCTGCCAAATTGACGATTGTGATGCTGTCAGTTGTGGAATGTTCATTGACCAATTTTGTGATAAGCATTCCCAAGAGTGGAAAAAACAGACTTTCAATGCCATTGAGGAGACTACAGAAGTGTATATGCTAGAGGTAATAGCCGAATCTCATTTTTGGAAGCAGCAACTAATTTGTTGTAGGTTATGAACCAGGCTGATACTATGGCATGTTAAGGAGATCGGGGACAGCTAGCACTTTCCAACATGTGCCATACCTTGAACACAGCCAAATGACTACTGGTGTGTTTTCATGCGCCGCAATAAAAGTAACACAATACCTGATAGAGTATCCTTGTGCTAATGTCCGATATGAGAAGATGTGGGGAGTTGAGTTCCCTGGGCATGGAATAGTGGAGGCTGGAATAGAATGACATCCCACTATGGTTTGTGTAAATGAAATGGATGGCTGCCTTCCTTGGGAAAATGGAACCGGAAAGAATTTGCAAACACTCAAGAGGCACCAAGGTATGGGTGCACCTCCAATTGAACTGACACCGCCTCCGACCAGAATGCCACATGCGCCACCCGGTAAAAATGAACAAGCGCAAAGTTCCAAAGAAGATAGTGTGCCACCCAGACATGTGTATATACGTACTCATCTTCTCAAATTTCAATTTTTCAATCTTGATACATGTGCCAACAATCACTTGCACGATTATGATTGTGTTCCAGATTTGCTAACAGATGAAGCAACATCTGCTTGTCACTACACAATCTGGTGCGTGGTAATGCAGCTAGCATCTATTTTTCGGATGAGAGTAGCCTATTGAGTAAACCTGCAAGTTCTTACAGGGGTATTTAACTACCAATAATCAATACAACATTTATTAGACTAAATACAGCCGCCTATCTCCTGATCCTATTCTCCATGTCGTTCCAGACTCAATCTTTATTCGCTTAATAATGAGAACTTACCACAGTTCCTCGTCGGTCCAAGGTCACTCTTTGGACAACTGTTTGTAAGGCAGTAGTCCAGTAGTGATATTCTGGTGCACTCCATATCGAACCCAATCCATAATGGCTGTGTGTGGCAGTGTACTGGAGATGCAGCGTGAATCTAGCTCTCCGTAGTATACGATTAGATCGCCGAAAGTGGCGACCACCATCCGGTGTGGATACTGAGAATCTGTTGGTTTACATGAACTCATATAAGGCATATTCACGTAAGTGAAATAAGGAAGTAATTGTTAATAGTAGGCAGATAGAATTCTCAGTTATATTGTGAGGTGTTCTTTGCTGGTAATGTCTGACTGTGGATTGCTACAAGAGGTTGGTTCTTCCCATTGTGAGGGGATGATGTAAGCTTTTTATAATCTGAGCTGCAGGTCAAGTATTTCTTTGGATTTGCATTATGACTCCATGATTCATTGATAGAATTCCTCAGTAGTCAACTGGTGTGCTGCATTGACAGTGCCACGAAATTCCTCTTGGTCATCGTGTTCATGCATGAGTGGTTTTCAGACGTTACATCCCCTGTGGGCCATCCTCACGATCATGATATGAAATGCAAAGAATGACAGTTCATAATATCATGTTCCACATCTTGCTTCCCATTTATTCAGTAGTTGGAACATCTCACAACCTTTGTCTTATCAGTGCTTATGGTAACATACTTTTATAGCTCTTCACAATTAAATGCTTCCCATTTTAATTTGGCTGTCTGGCATTGCCTCACAGATATACTCGGCGAACAACTTATACTCCGCCAATGTAGATAATGACACATAAACCTCATATTCTTTTCAAGTATGACATTGCATAGCATACAGTCTGAACTCATTAAGCGAGTTTACTTTTGGCCTTTTATCTTCAGTCTATGTCATTAATCTCTTGGACACTGTATGCTTGGGAATCGACCTTCTGTAGACTGGAGAGTACTGCAAGTCGTTATCACCTCTCTAAGTATGAGCCTTTAGGTCCCACTTACTCGCATATTGCATTATCGTCTACTGTACACGTAATCGCAGGTAGGTGCTTTGGATATGAATATTGCTACTGATTTGTCACACGCACCTGCTTTGTTCAAACATGTATCATTACTGCTGCTCAAGGAGAACCCCTAACACAAGTTGTCATGAATATTCATTGAAAGAAACAGACTTTTTCAGTATACAATCATCTACAATTAGCGGACACTTTAAAGTATATTTGAAAGGATACATTTATCTGTATTATTAAAGAACAATTTAGTGATAAAGGAGAAAGTACATGATGATAGAAAGGGTGCCAAAAGACCAATACTGATATACTATACCAAACAAAATGATTTCATATTGCGGATCCACCTATGGCAAAATTAGCATCAAAGATATGTCAACGATTTTTGGTGTTGTAAGTCAGGTAATTGGAAAGTGATTTTGTTATTGTTATACATAATCAAAGTATTGGCTGCGAATATTGGTAGAATGGAAAATGACATGCCCCCTGTGCAATGTTGACAATCAGCATCAATGGAGCATCAATAATTTATTGTTTTGCATCTTTGGTAGTCCTAGTTGCACTTGATTCCAGACTTCTATTCAACAGTGGCTGGCAGCCTTTATGTGCAGATAAGTAAGAGACCTTCCTGTGACAGCCTCCAGGACCGTAAGAACTGACTTCATTTTCAATGCCGCAACTAAGTGTTCATGAGCGTTTTGTCTTATAAAAACGGTTGAAACTTAATATATTGATAATCCCGGCCACATTGCGCTATCATTGACTCAGATTTAAAGCAGAAAATTGTTGACACTCTGTCGACATTTATTATCAAGATGGAGAAGGGAGTGTCTTGCGTTTTCTTCATTCTATACAGGCAGCCAATACATTGATTGTGCATAACAAATATCAAATCACTATTCAATTACCTGACTTACAAGACCAAACATCATTGAGACTCTGTTGACACTCATGTTGTGGAGAGAGTAGCAATGTTGTCGCTAGCATTGTTGCCCATAGAGGCGGCCAATGATTTGATTCTGTATCACAATGACTAGGTGGCTTCTTAATTACCTGACTTACAAGACCAACAATTGTTGATCCTCAGTTGATACTCATTTTCAGAATGGTGAAGGGAGCATATCACTTTCACTTCTGCCTATAAATGTGGCCTATAACTAATGTGTTAATGTCTGCATCCAAACGCCACTCAGAATACCAATGATGCAAGACCGTGAATTGTTAACACTCCATTCATGCTCATTTTTAGGTCAGGGCAGGTAGTGTCTCTATCAGGTTTGTCAGTATGCAGGTGGCCAATATATTAAGAAAGACAATAACGTATCATAGTCAATATTTTGTGATTAACAGTAGCACATCTGACTGCTATCTTAGATAGGAAATCCTGGGAAGAAGAAATGGAGATTGGGACAGACAGGTCTTGCCAAATACAGCAAAACCTACAGGTTGGCCAGTAAGGATATAGATTTGGCCCCTGAAGAGGCAGTGGGTCTGGTTGATGGACAGGTGAGGAACTGAACCAAATTGGATTTGCGGTCGAAATCCAGACCGCTGGCTGGTTAACCGGACCCATGGCTAACACTGGTGAATAATTGGCTTCAACTAATACATTCACACACTGAAATACGTTCTCGAGGATCAGATGCTGTCAATAGTACGGTATCTTCATAGGATGCATTTCAAGAGAATGATTCTGCTCAGTGACTTCATGGAATGCAGGCAGGTCCCACTCACTCAATGAATCTCACTTACTTATACTGTCCTAAATTTTGGATTGTTTTAATGCTAACTTAACTAAATTCTGATTCAATGGTAATTCCAGCTACCAAAACTTGTATTGTAAAATAGATTATGTGATCTGCAGTCTATCAAGATTGTTTGATACAAGACAGTTTTCAATTCCAAACTCAGATCCATATCAACTGTAGTTGACCAGCTGATTTGTATTCAATGCATATCGTCAAAGGCTTAGCTTGGTAACAAGTCCACTAGAGTTTAACCAGATTTTTCCCCACATTCCACATCCCAGAACTAAATGAAGATCAAGTCCTCATGAAGGCTCGAGTTAAGATAACACACTTTTAAACAGTTCTATACTGTCTGAAAGTTAGCCAACCCTGCAGTCCCGGCCATTGCTTTGAATCCTGAATAGTAATTCCAGCCTCATTGCAATTCAGTTTCCCAGAAGTCATGCAATGAGTTTTCTGTATGCTGAGCACCCATGTCTCACCATGCATTGTACCATCCTGTATAGCTTTGAACCCCAGTATTTATGTTAAGTCATCATCATAGTAATGAGACTGATAATGAATATGTACATTGACAATGTGTGATATACAAGATATTAGAGCCAAAATCTAAATATAAGTGAATGTTCATGACCCATTTGCAAATGATGTTTGTATTAATCATAGCTTAAATCAATATGATTACCCCTGCATTATGCATCATTCCTTGCCATTCTGTCCTTAGGCTTGTATCTCTTCTTTGTTCACCCAAGTTCTCTCTCTCTCATCCATGAACTGCAATATTGGTGTAAACATATTTTACGAACACGACTTAGATAAACACATGAAAGTAATACTGTGTTGATGATCTGGTTCAATTGACCACTCACATTGCGGTAGAATCTTGATACACATGATTCTCCTGAAAATATGTCTCTCCTGTTAATGGATATACCATGTATGGAGATTCATATTTCTGCCTTATAAGTGTCCAAATCAGTTTGAATCTTTGTAACTCAACTATCTCTCACAAGGTCCCAAATCTATCATGTTTTGCAGATTTTCACAACTGCAAGAATTGTACACCGTGCAGTCACCTCAAATGCTCCAACTTACACCCATCATTACTACATTTGGTGAAGTGAGATTTGGGGCACATATCCTTATACAGATGACAAGTTTTCCATTTCGCCAGCACCCAGTGTTGGGTGATGTTATACAGTGTAAATGTGGCAAGATCTTTGGGTGTGTCCTGTTCAATTCTGTGTGCACAGACTTCAAGCAACCTCTAATTCTTACAAGTATAGCATTGTTGATACACGTACTAACATTCAGCTTAGGGTACTACAAATGCATCTCTTTGAGTGCATCTGATATGCCCAAAATTGGAATACCGGAGTTGTCATTCTTGATATACATATGAACCATAGGAGTCATCTCTCCTGAACAGTTTCACAGTGCATCACCTATTGTACTCTCTGCCATCTTGTGCAGCAACTTGTACCATTTTACGCTTTCTTCTAGTACACTTAATAATATATTGAACAGTGATACACCTTCTCTGTTACCTGTATCATCCCAAAACTTCAAACTTTGATTTCATTAAGATTGAATCTGCTCTCAGACAGCTCAAAAATTAGTACTCACCACAGATTCAAGAATCACATGTCAAGAGAGTACTGGGACTTGCGTTCAGACAATTAGCACTTTTTGATGATCTGCGCAATGTAAGTTACTCACTGGCTGTCTGAAGAAGTATGTAAGTTGCAGAGTGTAACCTGACAACCATCAGTTTCTGCAGACAATCAGACCATTGGCTGGCAATTTGGCTGGCAATTGGAGTTACTTGGATTACTGATAACCGGTACACATGCGCATTGGGTATAATTGAAATACTTTGGGTGCATATTGGAGCAGTATTGAGAACTTTGGGAGGATCTGAAATGGTTGCCCACCCAGTGTGGAAATCCCAAACAGACTCTAACAGATGACTGGCCTTATGGATAATGAATGGGAGGACTGCCAGTGTTATCTGTAACTCTCAGAATATACCGAAGCTATGAATTTCCCCCAACAGTGGATATGATGTATAGAATATGGTTTATAATCAATTCTGAATCATTTACGCTGTTAAATTATGATTCCTTCCATATCATGATCACTTCAAAATCATTGGCACTTCTAAATGATCATAGCTTTCAAATTTTACTTATACTTACTAATATTATCAATAGTCAATTTTTTGGATTACTACTTTAAGTATGTAGAGAAAAACATGAGTGATTCAAATATACAAACAGGTAAACCATCACAATAGCCTGGTTATGCAATCGAATCGTGTTAATGGAATATTCTTTCAACGTCATTGGCTCTATCTCGAATTGCATCCTGGCTAACAATAGTAGAAATGTAAAATTTGTCATTCATGCCAAAAAGATGGAGACACTCTTTGTAGTTCCATATAATTCATACCTGGTTAGTGGGTGACCTTGAATTCCCATGATATTGGGATCACTGTGGGATTTCTAACACTGGAGTAATGAGATATTAGCTAGATGTCAATATAAATCAGATGGGAAAAGCAATATGATGACTTCATGTGAGAAAGAGAAGCACCTATGTTGCAGAGTGATGTGGCAAGATGGCAAGTCATGTGGGGATAGAAGGATGTTTACAGAAGTGGAAGAAGGAGGGACAAATGCAGAAACAGAGTGCCACTATACGATGAGGAGTATGAAAAGGGATTGTTGAGCATTCATCTGAGCCGAGGAGTATGCACAGTACAGGAGGATAACAAAATTGGGGGGTATAAAGTGCGAAATGAAAGAGAGGAGTGCCAATTTAGGCAGAGAAGTGCTAATGGGAATTGAGTAGTGTTTGACCCAGCTGGGGAGTGCAGAATAATAACAGAAGCACCAACAGGCATAGATCTGTGCCCACTTCTACTGAGAGTGCTGAAAAGTGGGGAGTGGAGTATGGAGTGCAGAATGCATTATAGAAGTGCCGATGAGAATTGAAAAGGCACCATCAAATCCCGGGTGCACTGGGAGAGGAGACAATGTAACAGGAATCCAAAAGTGAAGAGCAGTATTATATGCTGGACCTTGGATGGAGATTTGAAGGGTGTCAATTCTATATGAGCTGTGTTGACAGGAGGGTATGAAGTGGCCCACTAATGTTGTGAATAATGAGAATAGTGGCTTTCCAAGTAAGATTCATCACTAGAGTTGGCCACAATATACCTTGATATTCATCATGAGAAAACCCGATATTTCCTTCACCCCAGAGGCTGCACCACACAGCATTGAAAGAATAGCTCTAGCGGGTGCCTCTATAGTCTCAGAATTGAGAAGTTGAATAAACTGTGATAATATGGGGTTGCACCCCAAGCTATGAGCAGTAAAGATTGGTATTAAATTAAATCGTGTACTTTCATTCGGGTGAACCATGGGAATGTATCTTCAATGACCATTGAAAGATAAGCATCGTCAAGCATTCGTTTCTTGATTTTGATTTCATGCTCAGTCTGCAAGCCCAAATCCAAATACACAACTCTGGACATCAGCAGTATAAGCTCCAATTGCTAACCGAACCTGAATGGTTTGAACCTGCAGTAATTAGAATGTATAGAATATGAGGTGTAGTCAATATGCATGAATCTGATTGAGGAGCTCTTATCAGACTTTGAGACTTCCAGCTGATCATGGTTTCAGATCAATTTTACAAGACTGACCACAAGGCAATTGACATACAGATGATGTACCTACAGCAGCACCTGCTAATGTCCGCTGACAATCATGAACTTCAATCACTGTTATCTATACTTTGGCAAAAATGGAGTACTGCCCATCAAATAGTATTGGCCAATGACTCATCCTGAATCCAAGTGCCCCCATGAGACGTTGTGCTACATTCAGAGTAGCCCCATTGTATTTGTGAGTCATGGGATCTCCAATGGGCTTGGGTTGTGAAACAATGTGGTCTCCAATCAACTTGGATAGCGGGTTCTCCTTGGCAGATGTATAGTCAGACACCCATAATCTGTTGAGGATTGACTTTTGGCATTTAACTAATGGTGGTGGCATTATCACAGCAGAATGTCAGGAATTTGAATGTGGATGGTGTACAATAGTTGTATTGGCATGGCTCTGTATCTTTGGTAATGGAAACATTGTTCTTCTTACCAACATGTACCAGCCCACCAGCCCAAGATTTCAGACAACTGGTTGGTGATGATCAAACTCATTGTCTTCAATGTCGGATGGCAATGTGGAATCTGTATGGTCTTGTCATATGTATTTAGTAATCGCCTAATCAGTGGCATCATCCTGCTGATTGAATGTGTTCAGGGACATTAGTCATCTGCAGTATGATACACAAACACACATGATTGTAAGAGAAACAACTGATGGACAGTAAAGATTGGCTGTTGTCTTGAATGTGAGTGCTTTCTCAGGGTGTGTGTTTTGAGTCTGCTGGGAATAGTGATTTCGTACCTGACTGGGTGTAGATTCCATTTGCTCAAAGAAAGAGAGAAAGTGGGAGAAGGTAGAAGCCAGTGTAGAAGATTTCAATTTATGCTAAGTGCAATAGAATACAAGGAGAACTGGGGCAAGAAGTGAAACAAGGCCAAGAGGCATGCAATTTGAGGAATGCCTTAAATGTGTTCAAGCAAGTTGACTAACACAGTTGAGATTTGATTTGAGAATGGCTGTCCAAAGTTGTGACTGGAAATGTTGATAGGTGCACCAGAATGGATGCATTCCTATTGATAAACTTGAGCACTCTCATTGACAGCACCATTGACATATCGCAGAACTGGTGGTAAATTTGGGCCGATGCACAAACTACGGAACCAGACCCAGCGAAATCACATACACTGGAAGAATACTCGCAATATGAACATGATTGGACACACGAACTAACTCTTGGAAAGGGCCAAATGGAGCAAAGAGATTTGAAATGAGCAGATGTATACCGACACATAACTCCTCTGAATGAAGTAGTTAGGTATCGAAGTTGAAGCATCTGAGGTGACCACAGGGTAAAGCATTGTAACAATGTTGAGTATTGACAAAACTTGATAGATTTTAAACCTTGTTAGTGATGGTGCAGTTACCAGAGATTACACAGAGACTGTGAGCAATGAAGGATGAACATGAATCTCCGTATGTTGCGTATCCTTTGGAAGAGAACATGTATTTTCACTTTTTTCCAATATATGAGGATGCTACAGCTATATTAGTACTGTAACAGTCAATATTGTAAGTATAACTTCCCTTTCATGTATTGATCTGGGCCATGTCTGCTTCACACACTTCGTAACAAAGTCGCAGTTGAAGGAGGGGAGGGTGAATTGGGTACACTAAGAAGAGATAAAGAGGTTGAGCAAAAATGGTAAGATAAAATAGATAATTCAAAGATAATCTCATTGATTCACACGTTGATGCCAAGATTAATACCAACTGGGTTACGCATAGTCTCTCATATGCTGAATTGCAGCTAGTGTCAACACAATCACACATTGTCTTATAACACATTCATTATTAATCACTCTACTATTGCAATAATCACCTCAATAAAATTTGGGTTGAAAGGTATATACAATCATCTGAATGGCCAGTGAGTTGTCATTCCACAGAGGGTTGAGGAATGATGGCGTGAATGTTCTGGGGAAATGTCATGCACCCTGGTTAAAATAGTAATGCTTGATTCGATTGATGGCATTGCAGGCTAGTCATACTCTGATAAATAATTGCACTCTTCAAAGCTCTCATTACTCAACTGAACAATTCAAAATTCTCTTTCTTCAAATTGACTTGGAGTGGAAATCAGTTAGCAATCTGTATCCTCAGATCCAGATGATGTGTACCATATATAATGTTAGACCGAAACCAGTTCAGTCAGCAATGCAAGCATTCAGAGCATTTGCTTGGTTGGGTATATGCAGTACATTGGGTGTCCATCAGTTGTTGGGAATCTGCAGAGTTGGTGAGTGGAATCTTTCATGTCAAATTCTTGCACTCAAGTTCCAGCTGTTTTGATGGATCCAACACTTACAGAAGCTACTTTAGAATTTGGATGTAGCAGTTTATACATACTACTTGGTCAATTTTGATTTAAACAATATTACAAATTGGCCAGGGCTGTGCATTGATAGTTTAGTGTGTGGTAGCAACCTTCCACCAAAGGACAGTTGATACAGTATTGAATCCTCAGGGCAGTATAGTCACAATGTCACCAGCCAATCGAGCCGAGATGCAGATAATAGCAGAGTCCGAAAAGGTTTACTCTACTGTACATCACAGTACAGTGTATTGATTGATGAGAAACAGTGCACAATGTCTTTACTGAATCAAAGTTGAAGAAAACATAATAAGATTGATGCAAACAATTCTATGAAAGGTACTGTGAGACTAGGTGGATGTGCTTTGGTAGCTTGATTGTTGCTGTAAGGTATTCATGGGCTGGAATGATATGTCCATAATGAATTGCAGCTGATTATAATTAGCTTCCTACAAATCCCAGAACCTCATACTTGACTGGATTGCTGATCTCAGCTGTGTCTGAACTTCAATTATATCCCAAGAAATTCCCACAATTGAAACCTAAATATTTGCCATAAATATGCGTGTTGCATTTCAGCAACATACTCTCCGGGATGGAAATCTGAGGTGTGAATATCATATGCCACAAGGTGATGCAGCTTGCACAGGAATACTCAAGCCATATCTCAGCTTCCGACACAGGTACTGAATAACTCCTTGACTGTGATTAAAGCCAAATTCAATTCCCAAACATGGAGTGCTAGATCGGTCAATATGAGAATTGAGACATATGATTAGTGTTCGCAACGGTTCCAAATTGGCAGTTCAGTTCTGGGTCTGGGTTGGAACCAAACTGGAACCGTGTCAACGGGTTTTACCCTATCAAAAAACTGAACCACACCACACCCACAGTTTTTTGGGCAGTTCCACATGATCCCTAACTCAGAACTTTGGCTCCCATTAAGTAAGAGAATTGCAATCGTATCACAATATGATATTTACGTAAAAGATGCAGTTTTAGATGCTCTTTCACCTCCCATTTTCAATTTGCTATCCGATCGCTATTTGTTGAGTCTCTTCGAAAAACGCTCAATTTTAGTTGTTATTTCACAACAACTGAACAAATAGCGATCGGATCGCCAATTGGAGAAAGGGAGGTGAAAGAGCATCTATTATTGCATGTTTTACATATATATTATATTGTGATACAATCACAACTCAAATACTTAATTGGAGCCAAAGTTCTGAGTCTGGCAAAATAAGGCTCTGAAGTAAGATAAACCGGGTCAAAAGACCGCGGGTTTATGTCTGGTCCGGGTAGCAACCCCACCATGACAGAGCAGTTTGGGTTTGTCGACACATCTCGAACTGAACCAACCCGTTTTTCCGGACCGAACACGGACTGCTGGTGGGTTACCCGGATCCGTTGGTAACACTATGTATGATGCAGATTCCCCTGTGTGGTAGAACCAAAATCATCTAGAAGCTATAGCTAAAGCTGGATGATGATGCTGGGAGCCATGCCTCATATTCTAATACAGGAAAGAAGATCCGCATATGGTGTCTATACTGTCAAATGTGATTGTGAACTATGGAGTGTCAAATCTGTTATAGTGAGATTCGAGACATATGCGGAGATTTCTTCAGTTCACCTAAATATTGTTTAATTATGCTGTGTTCATTCTAGGGACTACAACATTCACACCTGGTATCAGGTGCCTGGTCCAACTCCATTTGTCAAATAACAAATGATATGATGCTGTTTGTTAAGTCATATCGAATAATTTGACTTTGCCAATCCTTATGTTATATGGCAAGCCTAGAACTTGTTATTTTAGCTGATGAATTGACTTCATCTCATACTTGTTGTTAACAATTGTTCAGAAACCCAATGAAATCTGGATCACACAAATCCTGGGTTATGATACAATCTGTACTACACCAGCACTTGATTTACTTCAAAATGACAGAAAGAAGTGACTGATTTATACAGTAGGGCATGCCATACAAGGAGCGTTTTTGAGTATTTCTATCGTTTATGATGATTAGATAACCTAAATGTTCTCAGAGGCATAACTTGATAACACTGTGATAACAATCTTAGATGCACATCGACCAGACTGTAACATATCTCCATTCTGTCTCAGACACTTCATGTGATTCTGATGGAACTCCAGCATTATACAAATCATCAACATCTTAATGTTTGGTCTACTCATCAAGCCATGCAAGACTCTCATTTGCTCAACTCAAGAGTACTGCTAGAAGTCAGTTGCATGGTTCACATAGCTACGAGATTATGGATTCAGTAAGCGCATGTGAAGTACTCTATTCTGCCCTAGACAGAGAACTGGTGCAAATGACTGGCACTGCTTATTCAATACCCAGAACGTCTGTGTGATTACCAGATGGTTTGCTGCAGAAAGAGTCAGGCCTGTTGCATCTAATTTTGGTATGGTTACAAATAGTGACGGATTTCATAAAGACTGAAATCGGAGCTTCATCCTTCACCCTGCCGGATTAGACATACCTGGATGCTTCCGAAATACCAGCACATGATCCATTAAATCCTTTGTGAGCTACCACTTGAAATAACAAATATGGCTTGGAAGAGGACAAAATTACACTGTCTTTGTAAAGGAGGTGAACAGGTAAGTGCAATGTAATTTCTCTTATGTTTATGAAGAAGTGTCTCACTTAATTCTACACATTGGTTGAGTTCAACATACTTTGCAGGTTCGTCAAAAAGCAGTGGCTGAAGCACCTCTCAGAGCCATGTGAAAATAGGACAATCAACTGAAGTATCTAGTGGCCATTCCGTGAACCATTGTTCTGACACCTGGTTGGAATTATGTAAATTTTCCGATAATGATAAAGAATGCACCACCCACCAACCACCAACCCTGCATGCTCCTCAAGTACCTTGGGAAGTATATCTTTCCACAGTGGTCTGCAGTTCAACTTGAACATCCCCAGTTCACATCAGATCAACAAGGTGACCAATCATCATTCGAATCAGAATGTATTATATTCGGTAGGCCACATCACCAAAATGTATATTTGTAACCGGGAGCCAGTACTAGAGTGTGGGAGTTGTTGGACACGAATCATACTGTTCACATATCCAGGAGGTGACTGGGCGGATCCAGTGGCCTTTGGGTGTACCAGGGAGTGCTGGCACCAAATCTGCGAGAATATAGAACTTCAGAAGACAATCAGGGGAGCATAGGGGAGTGCTGGCAACAAGGCTCACAATGTGCGTGACATTCCTGGGAGCACTGGTGAGAATGCTGGCAGTACAGGCGGAAAATCTGGCAGCTCCATTCACAAGCCTGGAAGTGCCGATGCCAAGCCTGCATGTGACAGTGACAAGCCTTAAAGTCCTGGTGGCAACTGTGTGAGTACCAGCAACGAGACTGTGAGCACCTGGAATCACAACCAATAAGAAATGCAGAACTTCGAATCAGTGTAGTGTGCTCTCGGAAAGCAACATCATTCGTTGGAATGCTGCAGGTGCACCTAATCATCGTAGTTACCACTTATTGTTCAACAATTTTGAAAACTCATAGGTTTATTTTGTATTCTTATATCTTTTGCTTTATAGGTAGGTATCAATATAGGAGCCAACATTGGAATATCTGCACAGGATGCTGGCAGCGGTTGCAATCAACTTAATGTGCATCAGAAAATGGTAATCAACTACTCTCACAGGCACACATGGAGAACATGATTATGTGAACTTAGAGATGCACTTTGAGGCCATGTACAATTGAATTCAGAGATGCACCAGAAGGTCATGATTAATTGGACTCAGAGCTGCACATGGAGGTCATAATCAGTCAAGTTGATTGATGAGCTTCGAGACATTGTTCATGTGAAGTTGCAGGCAACGAGTGTGATGGTTTGGAGATGCACTTGGAGGCCATGATGGAGCGACATTAGTGTAGTACAAGGTAGTAGTTGATCTGAAGGGGGTCAATTAAAGCCACCCCAGGTTCAGAGACTGTATTCATCAGGAAGTTAACGTACAATTATGGTAATATGACAAGGTGACTATGGTTTTGAGTAGTTATTGTAAGCTGGCTGGTGCCAGGCAATCTGTTGTAAGGCACACCAGAAGCTGAAGGTATGAGGACTGGTGAAATTGAAGGCATGAAATTCAAGGGATGACAGTCAATCTTGAGTGGATATGGTACTTGGTGTTTGAAATACTCACCAGGTGCTGAACTATTTCAATGCTGTTCTTGGTGTATGCTGTACTCAGTGTTTACTATAGTCGATGTCAACTCATAATCATCACTTCCACAGATCAAGAGGGATGACCTAGGTTGACGTTCTGTGATGATAGTTGAGCAGTGGAGGAGACCGACAGATGGGTTCAAATAATGGGACTAATCTGGATGAAATGAGCAGATATGAGCAATCAGAGGAAGAACATCCTTGACTGGGCGGTGAAGACCACATATTCATGTTCCTCCCCCCTGGATCGTGAGCGGTATCTACAGTATTGGGAATGGTGAATTCACTCTTACATTAATTTCTCTTAAGTTGTAGGGTGTCAAGATAATTTCCCCTAGCTGGTCATATCTTTCACTTTCTTGTGTGCAAATCTACCATCACCTCAGAATCCATAGTTCAGTCATCTTCTTGTAGTTCTCTGCACCATGGTGATGAATTAACACTGAAGATACCATACACATAGTAGTGAACCCACCGAGGACTGTATAGACCAAGTCATGCATATACCAAGCAATGCAAACACCAAGTAATGCATTCACTGAGTACTGCATACACTGAGTACAGCATACACAGAGTACTGCATACACTGAGTGCTGTATACACCAGGTAATGCATGCACTGAGTACTGCTTACACCGAATACTGCATACACTGAGTACTGTATACACTGAGTACTGCATGCATCGAGTACTGTGTTCACAGAGCATTGCATACACCGAGCAATGCATACTCATACCACTGCATACACCTTGTACTGCATGACGCATGTACTACATACACCAAATCCTAAATTCACCATGCACTTCATCCACTGAGTACTGCATAATCTCATGATCGACTATTTCCCTCTTGCAGACAGTCTGTCTTCTATTATCTCTCACCTCCTAAAACACCTTGGTCTACTCAACAAACCACATTCCCATAATACTGTGTTAAACCAGAAATATAGTCTCAGCTCCCATCACCCCTTGCTTCTGTTCTACCGCCTCAAGATCAACCACCTACAGGTACTACTCCAATCTGAAATGAATAATGCCTTCAAGTGTATCTCCAAACTCCCGCAATTAAGGACTTTAAGTGTATACCCTAAGTTGCACAATGACTGCATCCATGTGTACCCAATTATGGCTTCCAATCATATCTCCTAACTCGCTCTATCATGGCCTCCATGCAATTCAGTAAGTTTACCTGATCTTGGCCTATAAGTCCCTTTTCAACCTCACTTGATAACTTCCTCCAAGTGTATTTCTCATTTCACGCGATGGTAGCATGCCAGTACATCACTAATATAATGTGAATACCAGTATGAAGTGATCGTCTGAACTCACTTGTGGATGGGCAATATGTGCATTTGACACATCACTCGATCATGGCCTTGAAGTGTATCTTGGTGTTCATTCAATTGAGGCCTTCCATTGCATCTCTCTGTTCCCCTAATTGACAACTCCAGGTGCTTCTCTCGATATGCACCAGTACCATTTGCAGCCAAATTGACTGTATGTATATATTCACAGAGACTCAGATAGATAATACATTACGCATTGCGATGGACCTACCCTTGTAACTGTAACAAAAACAAATATGATTAACAACTTGTGTTGTGGTTGTGGAACCTTTAAAACCATCACTGCGAGAATATGGCACAATGTTTGAAGTATCCTATAAGGCAGTGCTGAGATTTTAGCTGCTTTTGAAGTCTCTGATAAATCTTCACATAAGTCTCTGCTGCTCGAATGTTTAAATACCACATACAACTAGCATTGTAGCATTCTGATTGCACCTCCCTAGCTGTAGGTGCTCTTCGTTGTTCCTGAGAAAACTCTTGCAGTGTCTGACATGTCTTCACTTAGCTGAAGGCAGGACTGTGTGGGTTGTGAAATCCTTGGGAGTACTGGTGAGATCATCTGAAGTATCTGAGATGATGCATGTGGCTTCCAGACTGATTTACAATCTGCTGATTTAGTGTTGAATCCTACTACATTCTGATCATCCAAGGCTGTACAATGAGTATTATCTAGTGCACCTCATCCATTTAAGCTTCATTAGGTTCAGCCCATATAGCCTGCATCAACCTCTTTGTTACAGATTCCTGTGCCTCTGCACCATGTAGTTCTAATGCTTTATTATCCTGTAGATCTTCTGCTCCACTGGGATACAGACTCATCATGTGGTACCCACAGTTAAAGAGTGAATGGAATGCTGGCATAACTACAACTTCAAGTTTGAATCCAGTTCTTGCTTTCATCCAAACTACCCAGCCAACAATGTTTCCAGACTTGTACTGGTGTGACTCATCAAAAATCTTAAATCTCCATGAACACTATGAAAGTTGGCTATTGCTTGATGGTTTCGCTCTGGTTGTTCAGATATCATACTAAAAAAGGTGGGTATTGTATCAGTCTTCCAGACAGGAAATAATGTGGTTTAGATATTCATGGGTGGGTTCAGCAGTTGCTCAGTACAACACGTACACCAGGTTGAACAAGGTTCCATGTTTCATCTGATTGATGACATTCTTGAATGTCTGTACTTCACTGGGTATTGTGACTACTAGAATTGGTTCAAGAGGTGATGTCAGGGCTAGATACCCCAGAGGTGGTGTTGTCTGAGTTATTTAAAGGTGATGGTGTACTGAATTCAGTCGCTCCAATGGATACCACTCACATTCTTTACGAATCCTTCTGAGATAGTTGTTCTGTGCCACATTCACCCACTCTTCAGGCTATTCCCCCATTCAATTGCCTGCAGGAAACCTATAACAACTTTTTCAGTCAGCAATTTGCAAATCATACCCACTTCCCCTGAGGTTAAAGTCTTCCAGAAACCCTTTCAATCTACCACTTGCACCCCTGGCATATCTGAAACCCAAACGCATCTCATCACAAATATTCATACTACCCACATCTGGTGCACTGGACATTTGATTCCAGTTAGCAATTGAATGCAATGATTGTTGCCCGAGTCTCAGTCTGCTTTTGATTGCTGAATCAATTGGCCATTTAGCAGGCCGACTACCTCATCAACACACTCATGTTCAAATGGGTTGTGAATTTTACTGAGAATAGTACTCACGCTGAACTGCAATTATGTGAATCTAGAACCACCTCACAATCCTCCACTTGCTCTCGATTCTCTCTTGCATCTTTCTCTGTATTCTTATCATCCTCAATGCTTGCTTTTGGTTGTTCTAAGGTGAGCCGAACAGATGGGCACATACATTGGCACTCCAGAAAATCAAAGCGATGTTAGCCATTTCACAGAGAAACGAACATTGGGACAAATACATATGTGTGATATATCATCAATTCTATGCCTTCCATTAAAACTGACATTAGTAGAATAACACTTCTGTAGCCTGCCAGTCTCCCTACCCTCCACTCTTTATCACTTATTAGAATCTTTCAAAGTCTATATAAGGATGTACAGTTGGACATATCTAGGCTTAGCATGGCTGGTGAGGATTACCTGTATCAGTCTAATTACATGCCCTGCAATATCCTTTCTTGTAGCTGTCCTCATATCTACTAACAACAGTTCAAATATTGTTGCAGCTTCAACTTGAAAGCATTTGAAAGGTAATAGTTGTTTAAAATCTGCCTATGTATGGGATTATTCATCATCTGCTCTTGTGAATATAGTCCCTAATACTCACCACCAAATGATGTCTGTTCCAACAGGTAGTTGAATTTTGATAGTAAAATGAATAGTTTTTTTGATCCTGAGTTATTGCCGATGCAATCAATCAGCTGCTTCCGGTGCCTCACATCTGTTCCAAAGGCTTCGAGTTGATTGGGTTGATATACAGTTATTGTTGTGATTTAAAAAGTATCAATTCAGAACCATATATGCCGTGTCCCAATACTGTAGAAACATCCGTATCACCTGTTTCCTCATAGACTCTCACAAATCCATCTGCAGATTCTTCTTGGCATCCATTCGGTTGTCTTTGATTCCGGAAGCTTGTTTGCTCATTTGTCCAATATTTTCTCAGTCTACTGCCAGCACTACCTTTCAGTATTGATCTATCCTCTCAACAGCAGCCCATTTTCGAATGTCACCAAAGACTCTGGAATTTCCATCTTTCAGTGCAGTGGTCTATTTCAAAGGTGTTTCAAACTGTTCTACCTCTTGCTAATGCCATAATCATTTATCTCCGCCAGGCAAGCCACCTGTACCTTCATTTACTGGTTGATTGCGCTGTAGTTGGGGTACCACATCCTAATGTCACTTTGCGACCAGAAGCATTTCATTTCCTCCAAGCTGAGTGCAGCTTTGATTGCTAAACTGTGAAAGTCTGATAAATAATAATGCTCATCATCATATTTGTATTTGTTCTATGAAAGGTCTGGTGCCAACAGCAAGTGCCCATTTCCAGCGACATCAAATTTCTGCACATCAACTGGCAGCTATATTGTTTATGATGGGAGACTCATTGGGGGTCACTCAGGGGCACAGGAAGACGTAGTCATGGAGTATATCTGGAAGTTACTGGCCGCATGGCTGAATGGCTTCAATGAGGGTTCGGAGGTACTTAAGGTGCTAGGTGATACTCCAGCCCTCATCCTGAGATCTACAGAGTGGTGACCTTTTGAAACTTGCCATAGCCACATTGGTGAATGTCATATGCTTCCCACAGTGGCCCATAACTCCGATATCCTTTGCTTCCCCTGGTGCTTGTCCGTGAACTTGGAGTCATATTGAATGGAGCACACTTGTAACAGTGTAGAGCAGCTGGAAATGGCTGCTGTGAAGGTGGGCAACTATACCCAAGCAGTGGATGGAACTGATGGGTGTGTTTCCGAAATGGATTGTCTTTGCATAAGGCAGTTGGTGAATGATCAGCTGATGATCGGGCATTGTTGCCAGGGTATTGTTGTAAGTGAACCAGGCCACCGAGTGTAGCTAAATCTGCTGTCTTGGATAAGGATCAAATTCTCGACATCCTCTGTAGGCAAAGGACAATATTATACTACCATAGATATGAAATGTTATGTAGAACCCATCTCAGGAGCAATGAGTATACTGCAGAGAGCGGTGACTTTTGGTGTGATCAAAAGCTTTTTATATCTCTTTCAGTTGTCACAATCTGGGCAATTTACTTTCATATCTGACTGAAGAAATGTGGCTGAGATGCAGAATCCTTCAGCACACCCACATTACATTGTCATAGGCTGGAATTCATGTACTGGAATACTTGATCGATGGTTACCTTCCTTCAGTGTCCTGACTTTCCAGGTTATAAACATGATATGATATTTTATCACCAGGAACCCAACAAGAACTGTATCTAGTGTCATGTTGTGCACAACAAGGAATATCTTACATCAATTGAACAAGAATAACCTGCAATCTCATTCAATTGGTGGCCTGTGAGTTGAGCAGAGATAGTAATTGCTTCTTATAGAGCTCCTTGTCTCAACATGGTTATTCTCTTTAGAATCCACTATGTAAGCAACTGTGTATACTGATGCAACCTTCCAAACAGCCTATCAGTACTTGACAATCCTTTTATGGGCACACAGCAAGTGACAAATCTCATCTTATTAATTCCTTGAAGACAATCTTCCTCCTTGGTCAGCAGCTCAGATGGTTGAGTGTAAGAATATTTCACTATTCCACAATGACCTAGAATTGCAGTTTCTCATGTATGAAGGTTACAAATTATCAGGTGAGTGAATGTTATCACTCCCCTGCATGTGGCGGACTGTAATATTGCTGTGAATGTGATTCTCTAAGCTGACATAGCTTGTATTCAATAGAATATACCTAAGGCTCTAACTCACCCTTTGAAGCCTCATCCAGTCTCTTTCAAATGCGCTTACAGTGACCATGTCTCCAATGTAATCAATACTCACCTTGGTAATTGTAAGCGCCTGGTTGTGAGTAAGAAAGTATTAAACAAAAGTTGGCTCCAGGCTAATTATCGATAATACTACTGAACATCGGTAAATGAATTGTCATTATCTGATGGGATTTCACCATCTGCAGGCTGGGATCAGCCCAATCTGTCAAGGTTCAACTTCAGTTGGTGTATGTAAATTGGTATCCACCATCTTGTCACCTAATAATCTACCCTTGACAGGGTGCCAGTGGCACCACCACCCGAAGATACTCCTGACAAAGAAACTGTAAACCACCTGAAATCATCTCTATAATGAACTCCTAATCCAACATTGAGAAACATCAATAGGGATGTAGCTGAGAAGGAAAATGCTGGGAGACAGGATATGGCAAAGGGGCTGAATTGTACAACAAGCATCGAAATTACTCAAAACAATGGAATACATTGCACCAAGTATGGTCCCGAGGCAACCCTCACCAGGCTCAGGCATCTAGCCAGCGAACACAAACATAGATTGCACAAATTTACAGCCATGGGCAGGGCTATTTCAAACCCAAATGATTTCAATCAGAAAATGGCAAGCAAAACATCCTCTCTGCAGTTGATTTGTGCCTGGGTGATGGTTGTTGAATTGAAGATCATTTCCTTATCTTTCTGATACTATACTACAGAGTGTGTCTCACCTGTATACAATTCTGTCTGGTGTATCTCCCAATAAAGCCACAGCTCAGTAGGAAAGCGGTGAACCTCACCAACTGGGATAGTCACTGAATGTACTGCACAATAGTCACAAACCATATACGGTGGGATATGCAGTCTCAACCTGCAGCCAGAGTAACTCATAGGCCAGTGATTTGAGCATCTCACAGGACAGACATAATCAATTGTTCCGCGAGTTAGTATTACTTCCCACAATATCTTATGATTAGTAATATATCAAAAGATATCGGTTATACACCAAATCTGAGTTTTGAATTGTGATTCGGCTGATTCTGTGTGCACCAATTTGAACTAAACATACATCCCAGGTAAGGCATGATGCAGTGGGAACTGTACTATTGCCACTTCTGAAACCTGAGATATATGGTCCTGACTGAATGTGAAATATTGCTGCTCGATTCTGGAGACAATGGTTTGGTAATATATCGGTTTCGGTCAGAGATTCCCAATATCAAGAAATGATTGCTCAACCCTCATGTGGCCAATACCTGATGTCTGATATTGGTAAAGGTGCTCTGATGAGCCAATAATATTGTAAATCACTTAACAATTCATGCAATGAGCATATTACCTTGGAGCCTCTGCAGCAAACTAACATTGAAAATCCACACACTTTAGTTGTTCACCTAATGCACAACCAGTTATAGCAATATACTCTCTACAATGTCAATCAGTTTTGGCAGCCTGATGAATATCATTTGCTGCTACTTGGTCTGTTTAAGAAGTAATTGCACACGCTGTTCAATTACTTGAAAAGTAGATATGTCAATGGTGTTAGGAACGGTTCCAGACTGTTGCTTCCGGTCCAGGTCCGGGCCGGAACTAAACAATTGCAAAATGGGCGGTCTGGATTGTCAATACACACGAACTTTCAATTCAGGTATGGTTCAACGGTAATCTCCCAACCCATCTGAATTGGGCGGGTTGTCGTTAAGTTGCCCTGCGGGTCCATCTGAAGATTCATATACTGCTCATGTTTTTGCAGTTTGATAATAGTATATAATCAAGTTTGGGTATTCAGCAGACAATAAGCTGTGGTTCCATGTTTTGCAGTTTGCGATATCGATTATTTTGTAATCTGTATTTTTCCCTTTATATATTTTATTTTAGTACAGAAAGGCGGTCAGTAGTGCTGTTATATGCTCACGTATCCGCACAATGCCTTAATAACCACATATGCAAGACCAAAAATTGGTGAGGCTCCATTGACACTTATTTTCATGATGGGGTAATGTATATGTCATGCACTGTTTCGTTTGAAAAGGTTGCCAGGACATCGTATATGAATTATTGCCACAATGCGACACTTGTATTAGCCACTAAGCAAGACCAACAATCTGTGACACTCTATTGACGCTCATTTTAAGGATGAGACAGAGTGTGTGTTGCTATTGTTTTTGCCCCTAAAGATGGCCAATATCTCATTTATGGATGTTTGCAACCAATTGCAAGTTGGATTACCCAAGATGCAAGACCAAAAGTTGTTGATGCTCTGTTGATGCTCATTTTCAGGATGGGGCAGGGAGCATATTGCTGTTGTGTTTGCCACTCAAGGCAGCTGATAGCTTATTTATGAATGGCTGCAACTAATCTCCACTTAGGTTACCCAAGATGCAAAGCCAACCATGATGGACGCTCCGTTGATCCGTTGATGTTTATTTTCAGAATGTGGCAGTGACCATCCCGTTAGCTATTTCGCTGAATATGGGTAGGCAATACTTTGGGTATGAATAGAAGCGACTGTATTGCATTTCAATTACCGTACTTACATGACCTGTAATCATTGACGCTGCATTGACGCTCATTTTAATGTATTCTCCATTCAACATCTGCTGCCATCAATCATTGCATTCATAATTATTTGACATTATTGGTTGCCTTCTGCCTGATCCAAACTGGGCCCTTTGGCAAAGCCAATCCCGGCAATCTTCTTGCACATGTCACTTTCATCGGATTAAAATCTATGCCTCTGGCTAAATAACTCTGGTTGCCTGTTTCACTTCTGTTTATTAACCAATATTCACTGGCGACTGCTCAATATTCTCCCATAATATTTCTCTAGAAGACATTCTTGGTCAAACTACATACAGAACCTGGTGAAAATACATTGACTCATTCTGTCCTACTTGTTCTTGATCCCCTTACTCCTCATCGTTTCCATTGTACCAACCATCATCAAGACCTTGTCACCATTGTTGTTTCACCTCCATGTTGGCCGAATCAATCCAGGAAGATTCTGTGCGGCACACACATCCCGCTCCTCTTCGTTTTCTGATTCCCTGATGCCATTGTCGAGCTCTATCTCAGATTCATTGTCCGCCTCCCAGTCATCATCACTGTCATTTAGATTATCCTAGTCCCCATTCCAGTCAAGCCAATTTTCAATGTCCGAAACATTTTCAGGTGCACTATCCTTATGACATTCAGCAGGATGGTGGCCGATTCATTTGATTCAGCGGACATTCAATACTTGTGATCGTTTTCCAGAGTGGTCCTTTACAGACATAGCTGGTGGCACAGCTGTACTTTCCGACAATTTAAATGCAGCCGCACCACCATGTTGGAAGTTTGACCAGAACGCCCTGACTATCTCTTCAGTATCTGAAACTTATCCTACGGTGGTCATTTGCTTGATTTGAGCCCAAGATTCTTTCTGTGTCACACGTAGATTTGGCTGCCCTGCCACATCTCCAAAATGTCGTGGACCTTGGCCATTCTGTGCAATTTCTTTTGCTCTGCCGCTCTCTTCGTTTCCAAGTCATTATCAGTATTTGTCATATCCAATGCAGAGTCATCGCTGGATATTAACTCATTATTGTTTCAAGCAAACTGCCTTACAACAACTTTTTCGCAAAGGGTTTCGCCTGTGGGTTTTGACAGCCTCCAGCCGATTACATCTCGCCCATGGGAAAAACTGACCTCCACTCCGACAGCATGTGGTATGATAGAGACTATGTCACCTGCCAGATTGGAGAGATTGGCATACTTTGAGTGTGTTTCCTCTTGCTGTCGCCACCAGTCAGTGATATCCGGAATTCAAAATGTACTGCTAATCTCCCTCGGATTGGAGTGCTAATTATTATGATTTGGATTACTTTGCCCCCAGTTCTGAGGTACTTCAGGCGGTGAATTCAAATAGAGCCTAGTGGCTGTCCGTAATTGCGCTGCGCAATCACTTCACCCGGGCATTGTTTTGGCCACATTTTTAGGCATTACATATTCTTCATCATCGCTGGAAAGATCAGATGGATTATAGCAAGATTAACCAGATCTTGAAGCCATTGTTGGAGAGAAAAGATTGTTATATGGTATGCTTTCGGGTTTAGTAACAGGCAATGGTCGACGTTTGGTGCAGTATTCCTTCTCCACATCCTTCAGAACTTCCTCCTGGTATTGGGTAGTATAAGATGTCTCATCCTCACGAGAAATATCCATTCCCTTATCCCACTTCCTAAAGGATTGCAACTTCCGGAAAGGATCAAAGATATGTGCTGATATGAGAAGCATCCAAGTGGTAGGATTACCTTGAGAATGATTTTTGGACAGCTTCGGGCGCGCAAACTTCACAGCGAAGTATAAGTCTGCCTTCCATTGGGTCATCGTCTCGGCCAAAGCTCGCATAACACCATCCATATGATCTAACATCACGTGGTATACAGTGATAACGTGATGCACAGTAACTATATGCATCTTGGACATCCACAGCGTCCAGTACAGTAATGGCCTTAACACTTCCATGACGTACTTGATGATAGTCCATTCATCCCATGTTAGGATGAGTTGCTGGTAATCATTGTATTCTGGATTCTTAAGCCACTCGCGGGTGAATTCTCGTAGTTGGTAGGCACGCTCATGCAACTCCCGTGTTGAATTCCACCGTGTCTTCACATCCACAATAAGTAGTAAGACGATATGTACTTGGCTTTTTGACAGTCAATGAACTTGTTTTGACAATCAGGTGTCAGCGTAAACAATACAGCAATCATTCTCTGCTATATAAAGGTCAGTTTCAGGACTCTCAAAATATATTGAAATACATACGTTCTCAATTATCTTTGCCAAACCTGGCCTCATGGCAGCCACTTCGTTGATTCTAGCATTGCCCTCTTTTCGAAGTCTTTGACACTTCCCAATATCAATACTTTCATTCTCTCCAAATTGCTGATTGTGCTCATGGGCTTCCCAAAACTTGGTGTGGTCTTTTACACCAAGACTGCTTATGAATGCACCTAAACCAAGCTGAATGACGTGCGCCATGCATGGTATGTGGTTTCTCAATGCAGGCCACTGGATTCCGGAGTCTTCAAGGGCTGATTATAATTCCCAAGTCATCAAGTAATTTGAAGAAGCGTTACCAGTTGTACTTCCAAGTAAACGGGCATTGGTAAGCTCAAAACTATCAAGAACTTCCCTCAAATCTTCAGCTAGCTGTGCTCCAGTATGTTGACCCTTGACCTATCATCATTAATTAGCTTTCGAACACAGAACAGAATTGGTGATGAACATTATTGAAAGCCAGTTGTACTTCGCACAGTGCCCAATTTCGATCCATAGAGTATGCAATGACCAATATTATGGCAAGTTTGTTCGTTGATATCCACCGTTATAATGCTAAGCTAACTTAATTCCTTGACGGCAATTGCTTCTTAATTTCATCCAATGTCAGTGTGTATTCTCTCTGGCAAATGTTACTCAGCATGCTGGCAGATAGCAGCACCAACTAGCTCTGTAATGCATTTTCTGAATGTCATAGCTCGAGGTTTAATCTAGCATTCCATGGAATATGAGCCAAAACCAATCTTAACAGGAGGTATTGATTCCAGGTGTCTTGGTAAAATTCGGCAGTATCAAAGTCTTTTGCTGCCAGTTTGGAGCGTTTTGTCTGTCAATTCAGTCAATATAAATAAAACCTAAAGTCAAATGTGAATTTCCTTTGCAAACTTACAATTTGAATTCCATGACTTCCTTGTCTCTTCAGTATGGCTAAAGCTGTGTCATTGACTGTTGAACTAGTCAATTCGGTAACTTCTGACTCTGTTAATTTGTTTAACTTCGCGATGTGCCCTTTTCAAGCAAGTGTTTCCTGATTGAGCTGGTTGCATGTTCCGATGGATGGCGAAGCACTTGACAACAAACATTTCATATGATGCCAGGGCTGTCAGTCTCCTTGATTCCGCAGTGTAAAGAGAATCCCCACAAACGCGCATCACTCAAACTATTCCAAGTAATCGGATGCTTCGAGCCTACATTCATAGAAACCCACCAAGCATCAAATTTGATTAGCAAAGTAAGGTCGTTCAAATCACGAATAAAGACACCATCATTTTTGGAAGGTATCATAATGTCTAGCAACGATATATTTAATGATATCGTGAATCCGACATCACAGTAGTAATTTGAAAGCTGGAGAATTAGACTGGAATGGCTGTCAAACGTAATATAACAGTGATGTTAAATGCTAGTTCTTAAATATTGACTTTAGAGCAACAAGTAAGACTAAAAGTCAGACCTGTGAGACATGGCATGCATATTTGTGAAGTTGAATATAGGAACATACCCAGATGACTGAGGGCTAACAACTTGATTTAGGAACAATGCAGTGCAGTACGTTGCAGTGCACCTTACCAAGCCCCCACTAAAACTGTTGACGTTCCGTTGGCGCTCATTTTTAGAAGGTGGTTGTGATATTGTTGAAAGCATTTTTGCCCATAAAGGCGGCCGATAGTTTGATTATGGGTTAACCCCCTTGCATAGTCCTTTCAATATCCATGGTGCAACTCCAAAAATTGTTGATATTGCATTGACGATCATTTTTAGGAGGTAGTAGCGATATCGTTCTTAGCATTTTTGCCCACAAGGTGGCTAATAGAATGATTATGGGTTAATGTCGTTCCATAGCCCTTGGAGTATCCAAAATGTAAGAACAAAAATTGTTCACGCTCTATTGACACTAATGTTTAGGAGGTAGTAATGATATCCTCCCTACAATTATTGCCTATAAAGGAGGCCAATACCATGATTACGGGATAACACCCCTGCATAACCATTGGATTGTCGAGGATGGAAAACCCAAAAACGTTGACACTCGATTGACGCTCATTTTTCGAATGCAGACTTGCTATCATTGATTGCCATTTTGCACCTTGTGGCAGCCAATAGAATGATCATGGGTTTACAAGGTTCCATAGCCCTTAGGTAGTCCAAAATGCGAAATCCCAAATAGTTGATGCTCCGTTGATGCTTATTTTTGGGAAGTAGTAGCAATATTGGCGCTAGCATTTTTGCCCATAAAGGTGGCCAGTACTGGAATTATAGATAAATGCTGTTGCACAGCACAGTGATTATCCATGATACGAAACCAAAAATCGTTGATGCTCAATTGACGCTCATTTCTGTGATGGGGCAAGGAGCGTGTCAGTTGCCTTTTTACCTATTAAGATAACGAATACTTCCTCTTTGGATGGATACGAGTATGCGGCCATTGGACAGCTGCATTGGTACGATGGTAAACCGATGACGCTCAGTTGATGCTCACCTTAAAGCTCACCTTTGAGACATACTAACAGTCATTTGGTGGTCAACAATTGTACACAAAATGCATATAATCTTCATTGGCAGCCTATATACTGTGTATACGTATTATCATTTGTATCCAAAAGCTTCGATACCTCTCAGTGACTGAGCCACCAGTATACATGTCATCTGAATGATGAATGGCATAGGTCCATCGCGTTTCAGCGCTTTTGGCCAGCAATTTACAGCATAAAAATCCATCTACTAGTTTTAGATACATATAGCCTGACGTCATCACAATTGCTTATCCAGCTCATTCTTGTACATTTCCGTGACATACTAAAAGCAATGTTCAATAGCTCGACCATGTGCAGGAGTTCTGAACGGAGACTTATGTTGTTGGCTGCATGGGTGAATGCCGCCTGACGGCTGTCATTTATCCGGTTTCAGGTTGCCCATTAACCGCTCCTTCTATGAGTTGTATAACATCACTGACTTCAAGTTTGTGAGCAAATTTCATCTCAACTTTGGGTTTTACTTTATCATTTAACCGTAACAGACAACACAATATAATATTTCTTGGTTGCCGAACAACTTGATTTGGAGCCTAAAACTTTCGGATGGTCTGTACGACCCTTGCACACACACTGACGAATAATTCTGTCTTCCAATTTGGTAACTGAAATCCAGAACAAGCTGATACATAACAATATAGGTGTACAAATTACTTTTGTTCGAGATACGTCATCAAAAATATGTATTTTGTTATCGATTTCTCCAGTGGCACTGGAGCCATCCCCATGTTGTCGTCCGAATCCGCTTTCTAAATGGTATTTACCTAGGGATGCTATATGCAGGGTTAAAAGCTTATAGTTTCATCAGGTTCCACAATCTACATCTGTGACGAATCGGGCAGCACGTCAGGCATGAGATGTGCTATTTGACTGTGTACCTGGCCTTGCTCCGAGCGCAGCCTGATTTGACTAATTCCCGGTCGCGACGTCACTTGCGGCATTTGTGATTGTCTAGGGACGATATGAAGAGTCTGCATGAGCTCTCCAAATGATGTCGGTGATGATGTGGGCACAGTCGTGTCTGTTTTGGGCTTCACAGCTGCCGGAACCTTCAATTCAGTCATCCCATACTTCATATCACTCTGACGAAAGTAGTCGGCCGCATCCCCCCATGCCGGTGTGGTCAGTTCGTGAAGTCTCATCTGCTTTTGCCGAAAACTCTCCATACCATGCTGTACCATTCTGGAGATTCAGCCCATCTCCCAGCCAGGTTCATCATCTTCGCTCATCATGCCAAGTTCTGTATCTTCTTCATCATCCTCATCTTCCCTATTGTTCTCATTGTCGGAACTTGCAAGATCACTCAGACTGTCTCAGATTTCATTCAATATCTCGCCGAATGTTGTTTCTGGCTTTGTGGTTGTCGAGCATGCGTTTTCAACATTTCTCATATCTTCCTGCTCTTCTATAATCGCTGTCTCTGCATACTGAATTCTCTGTCTTGCCACAGCAGTTTCTCTCTCCACATAATCCTCGATCCAGTGCTCTTTCTCTGCATTACTTCACAAGTGTGTTTCCCATCGTTTCTCCACTGAAAGTTTCTTTTTAGATTGTATGCTGCACAATGCTCCCAATGCTCGGACCTGTTCTGCCTCCAAGCCACTGTTACCTTTATTGGCTTGATGAGGTTGTCGAGTGAATTGCTTGGTTGATTTGCAGTATTTGGCCGCCGGAAGTGGACAAAGGTTCATTTCCAGAGCATTGCCCATTGTTTCTTGTGTTGACCTCGTTGTTGGGCGAGATGTTGGATGTTGCAAGTCATGGACCACAAGGAAGCAAGCTGCATCTTTTATATCAAGGTTGGTAGGTTTGATCAATTTGAACAAAGCAAAATCACCCTTTTGACTGTCACATGATTGGGAATAGTCATGCTAACCGTACATCATAACTTGATGGTTTGCGTGTGATTCAAGTGACATCCCAGCGATGTCTTCAGACAAACATCTCCAGATGACTTTTCCATCGAAGAATGACCTTTTTATATGTATCAAACATGACATATCAGCTGTCATTCATCACGATGTAGTCATATAAACAAACATACCACATTGGACTGACTTACTGCAAAACGCGGGACCATTGGAATCCCCTGCAGTTATACGCTGCAGGATTCAGCTTGAATTGGATGTGCAAGTTGGCTGTCACTCATTCCATTTTGACTTGTAGCAAACTGTATAATCTTCAGGACTTCCCATTTCTTTTTGTTATCATCTTCATCACCTTTCCACAACAGCAAGTTATGGCTCCAGAACAACATCAACCAGGTGCAATTGGATCCGAATCAAGCCAAAAAACAGGCGCTTCAATCTTTGCACCACCAGGTGAGACACAGCAGTAACCCATACACCACTTCGTCCACCACGACCCGGCAATTGCAGCCACCAAAAGTATGACCCAGGACGGACATTTAACTGCGGTACCTAAAGCTGGAAGTAGCAGGAATAAAAAGCAGCATGCGATCGGGTGGAAGTAACTTCATATCGATGTAGACAGCGGTCAAGTAACAGTATAATGCAAACCCGGGGGACATAGAGAGCTACGTGACCAATTTGTTGCTGCCCATAACAGGTAACCTCGATGCACAACCAAGGCATTTGTCCACACAGTCTGCCAAATTGAAGATCATGATGTTGTCAGTTGTGGGATGTTCGCAGACCAATTTCGTCATAAACATCCCAGGGAATGCATGTAACAGGCTGTAAAGACCTTAGAAGAGGCTATGGAGTCGCATATGGTTGAGGTAATGGCCGGATAACACTTTTGAAGCAGCAACTAATTTCTTGTAGGTTTTCAACATGTCAGCGACTATGCCAAGACAAGGAGGTCGGGTACAGCTTGAATAATCCGACATGTGTCTTGCCTTGTATATGGCCAAAATGCTCATAGGAGGGTTTGCGCGCGCCACAACAAAGAAAACGCAACAACTGATTACAAAACCTCGCACCAAAGTCTGGGAGACAAGAAGCAGGGTGTTGTGTTCCCCCGTCATGACAAGGTAAAAGCTGCGATAGAAAGACACCTGGCAAACATTCGTCAAAATCAAACGGATGGCGGGCTTCTTTGCCAAAATGGCATAGCAATGAATCCACACAGACACTGGAGGCTCCAAGGCACAGGTGCACTACAACCACGACTGGCACCACATTGGCCTGGAACGCCACCTGCGCCACATGGTGATGGTGAGAGAAGTCAATGCTCCGAAACAGAAGGTGTGCCACCCGGATATGTGTATATACATACTCCTCTCTCCAGCGCTCAATTTTCCAATCTTGATCCATATGTGAAGGTTCGCAAGTGCGATAAAGATTTTATTCCAGTTTTGCTGACTGATGAAGGTCCATCCACATGTTAGTACACTATCTGCTGCGGGGTAATGCAGCTGACATCCATTTGGTAGACGAAAGCAGCCGATTTGAGTAAATCTGTTAGCAAAGTTGAGAAGTGATTGAAGGGAACGGGATTTTGGAGTATATTCATTATTTACATTTAGGGGATGCTTTACAGCATATTCTAAAGGATATGTTTATGTGCATCATTAAAGAACAAGGTAGTAATAAAAGAGAATGTACATGAACAGAATAGAATGGGTGCTGTAAGACCATTATTAATATACTATGCCAAAGTGAATAGTTGCATATTGCAGATATGCCCGTGGCAAAATGCACGTCCACGGACCAGGAATGATTTATAATCCTGTAAGTCAGGTAAGTGAAAAGTTAATTAGTTGTTGTTATATATAATCCCAGTATTGGCTGCCTTGATTCGCAAACCAGAGACCTACACGCTCCCTGCCCCATCGTGACAATGAGCATCAACAGAGCGACAACGATTTTTGGACATGAATCATGGGTAATCTAATTCGCAAATGATCGCAGACATCTATATACCTCGAGTTGGCAGCCTTTATAGGCAGATATGCAAGCGATGTTCCCGCGACAGCCACCTGGACAATCACAATTCAATTCATTTTCAAAGCTGCAACTCAGTGAACCTGAGCATATTAGCCTATAAAACTAGTCCCAACTTTGTATATAGTCATTAACGGCGACATCATGCTTTGATTAACCATTATGCAAGGCCAAAAATTATGTGTGCTCTGTTGATGCTCATGTATAGGAGATAGTAGCGATGTCGTAGCTAGAGTTTTTGGGCATCAAGGCTGCTGATACTTTTAGTATGCATTGCAACAGCCAAGTCTCTGATCAATTACCTGACTTACAAGACCAAAAATCATTGACACTCTGATGACGCTCAGTTCCAGAATTGGGCAGGGAGCATATCGCTTTGTCTTGTGCCTATAAAGGCAGCCTATACGTCATTTATGAATGTCTGCGACCAATCGCCACACAGACTAATCATGATGCGAAGACAATTATTGTTGAGGCTCCATTGACGCTCAGTTTCAGAATGGGGCAGGGAGTGTGTCACTTTCCCTTTTGCTTATAAATGCGGCCTATACTTCATTTATGAAAGTCTGCATCTAATTGCCACTCAGATTACCGAAGACGCAAGACCAGAAATCATTGACGCACTGTTGACTCTCATTTTCAGGATGGGGCAGGGAGTGTATCTCTCTTGTTTTTCAGCATAAAGGCAGCCAATACATCAGAAAAGGACAACGACATACCAAAGTTAATATTTTGTGATTGGCATTATCATATTTGAATGTGACCATAAATTGAAAACCTGAAAACCATAACCAGAGATCCGATCAGACCAGTCCAGCCAAACCTGGCGAAACCCACCTGTTGCTGGGTACAGGTCTGGGTTTGGCCCGCGATGATGCAGTAGCTTGGGTTTGTGGATGGGTTTGGAACCGAACCGAACTGTTTTAGCGGTGCGAACCCAGACCTCTGGCGGGTTACCTGCACTTGTTGCTAACACTATATGTCACAGATCAATTTGAAAGTGGATTCCCACAAGTATTATGATATCAAGATGTCCAACACTGGTCTAAACCATTCAATCTGTTGAAAAGTGGCTGCTGATGTCGAAATGACGTCTGGAGCATAATCAGAAGACTGGCTGTAAGCTGTGTTCAATGACTTCTATGCTTGATTTATAATGGAATATCTGAGCCAGAAACTGCCTCCAATGAACCGGCAATGGAAGCAGTTTGCCCATTTCCTGAATTCTCTGTACTTGTTGGCAAAGATCATCACACTAAGCTAACCCTCAAAGCTCAGGTTGTTGCACTCAAGTGATCGTAATAGATGATGTTTACATTTCGGGCAATGTAAATATCAAAGTCTGTATAAGTCCAAGTGGATCAACTGTTGGCACAAAAATCTCATCCATTACAACAACAAAACATTCATGAAATCAATGTTGCACTGGATGTTTAGGTGTGTGGGGTTGAAATGGCATGTACCACAAAGTGAAGGCAATTGCCGATTATTCTGGATTGACTTCAACTAGCTGTGACAAGATAGTCAGATGTTGATTGACAGAGGGCAATAGACCAGAGGGTGCACAATATCTCTCTAGTGACACCAGGTGAATGCAATCTGTTCAATAGGCTAATCCAATATCCTAAAACACAATAATTGCCGAAAGTCGAAATTAACGCATTCAATTCCAGACGAAAGTGTGCGAAATAACTTGCTTATATAAAGACAACTATAGAAGAAGAGGATTACAGTGTGGCAAACCTGACTGCTGGCAAGTGTGTGGAATTTTGGGTCAGTCTATCCAATGCTGAGAGAGTAGCCACTACCTAGTGTATCACCCATCTGGACCACTTGTAAATCTACATGAGAGAGGAATGTATTGTATCACTTCAAATGATAATATGCGATATACGCAGGAACGATTTATCCAGTTTGTACAGTGTAAAGCTTTGTGGGAGGCAGACGATGTTCATAAGCTTTGGAAAACCATAGCCCAGTGCATCAGACATTGTGGATTTAAAGAGATGCATGTTGTAAGCGATATGTCATGGTCATTGCAGCAAACCGATTCAGGTAACCATTTCACCTCTGATATTCCTGAATAGCTATATATCAGAAATGAGAAAGAGGCAGATGAATGTTGCAACTATGTCCACTGCATTCAACAGGGGCTGAAGCATAATAACATGTGAACCAGTCTTGACTACATGGAGGAGACATTGATGTCAATTGGCATTAAAGCCTGACACAATATTGACTTTGCAAAAGTTTTGAACCTACTATCCGCAATGGATATATGGCAAGATCTATGCAGAGTCCATGTACTATGATTTCAGCATTGTCAGGGAGTAGCATTTGTTTGCCTTGAGTCACAGCACCTGCATCATTTCAGATTACCATTAGCAATAGGTTCCAGTAAACTGCAAGCAGATCCGGTTGTGACCTCGAAAATAGAATAGTTCGGCTCCAGACCGGTCAGAAATCTTGACACACAGCTTCTTGGCAGCCAAAACCCATAAGCTTCACGGTCAACCGAAAGGATTTTCCGGAGTTCACATGACCCGTTGGATCCACTTAGTAGTTCTGGTATTCTGGTTTGGCAATTTATGGTCACATTCAGACATCCAAATGTCAATTGCAACAGATTGAGTTTGGTACGTTATTGCCTTTTTTTGATGTATTGGCCACCTTTATATGCAAAACCAGGAGAGGCATGCTCCCTGCACCATCCTGACAATGAGAGTGAACTAGTGTTAGCAACGGGTCCGGGTAACCCGCCAGCGGTCTGGGTGTGAACCGCAAAAACGGGTCGGTTCGATTCCGGACCCGGCCAAAAAACCGACCCGCTGACTGTTGGCGGGCCAAACCCGGACCCGTACCTGTCAACCACCGGGTTTCGCCGGGTTTGGCTAGACCCGTCTGTTCCAATCTCCGGGTCTGTGTTTCGGGTTTCACATTTACGGTCGCATTCAGATATGCTACTGTGAATCGCAAAATATTGACATTGGTACTGCACACTTCATTTTCGACGTATTAGCTGCCTTGATGTGCAAAACAAGCATACTCATGCGCCCAACCACATCCTGAAAATGAGCGTCAACAGCGCGTCAACGATATTTGATCTTGCATCTTCAGTAATATGAGTGGTGCTTGATCACAAGCATCCATAAAGAAGGATATGGCAGCCTTGATAGGCAGATATGTGCATAATATTCTAGCCACATCCTGCGGGACAGTAACAACTTATTTCATTTACAGAGGTACCACTAAGTATTCTTGAGCCTTTTAGCGTATAATAACGGTCAAAATGATGTATATAGACAATAACCGCCACATCGCTCTGTGATTAACCTTGATGGAAGGCCAACAATAGTTGACACTCTGTTGACGGGCATTTTGATGCACATTTTGAAGATGGGGCAGGAAGCATTTCACTTTCATTTTTGCCTATAAAGGCAGCCAATAATCAGTTTATGACAATGTGCAACCTGTCACCCCGCAGATTACCCATGATATGTGACCAGCAATTGTTGATGCTCCATTGACGCTCATTTTCATGATGGGGCAGGGAGGGTATTGCACTCTGTTTTGCCTAGAAAGGAAGCCAAAAATTCCTTTATGACTGGCTACAACCTATGGGAGATGTGATTTCCCAGGACGCATGACCAACAATCGTTGACTCTCCGTTGACGCTCATTTTCATGATGGGGGAGGCAGGGTATTGCAATCTGTTATGCCTATAAAGACAGGCAAAAATTACTTTATGACTTACTACAACCTATCGGAGGTGTGATTTCCCAAGATGCATGACCAAAAATTGTTCATGCTCCGTTGATACTCATTTTCATGATGGGGCAGGGAGGGTATTGCACTCTGTTTTGCCTAGAAAGGAAGCCAAAAATTCCTTTATGACTGGCTACAACCTATGGGAGGTGTGATATCCCAGGACGCATGACCAAAAATCGTTGACTCTCCGTTGACGCTCATTTTCATGATGGGGGAGGCAGGGTATTGCAATCTGTTTTGCCTATAAAGGCAGGCAAAAATTACTTTATGACTTACTACAACCTATCGGAGGTGTGATTTCCCAAGATGCATAACCACAAATCGTTGACACTCCGTTGATGCTCATTTTCATGATGGGGCAGGGAGGGTATTGCAATCAGTTTTGACTATAAAGGCCGGCAAAAATACCTTTATGACTAAGTACAACCTATCAGAGGTGTGATTTTCCAGAACGCATGACCAAAATTTGTTGATGCTCCGTTGACGCTCATTTTGCCATGGCTGTATGCACAATATGCAATCAATTAATTTGGCACAGTCCATCATTCACATTGTTCTGGCTGCCTTTCTGGCATTTTCATTTACTTTCTTCTTGATCACTACGTTGTACTTTAATAGTACATAGATATATATAATAATAGTCTTCAAAATCCCGTGTCTTTCGGTCACTGCTCGTCATCAGTTACAGGATCGCTCAATACACTGCTTTTGTCTCCAATATGAATGTTTACCACATTACCACGCAACAGATAGGGTATTAACCTTCATCAGTCAGCATATCTGAATCAAAATCGGTATCGTGCTGGGTATCCTCATCATCATCGAAAAATTCCGCACAAGGAAGAGCAGTATGCAAATATGTATATCCAGCCGGCAAATTCAGGATTTCGAAAGATTGAGCTCCGGAAGTGTTACCGGTTGGGGCGGGTGCGGCGGGTGGCGTGCCGGGTGGATGTGGAGTCGGCTCTGGAGTCTGCACTCTGCGTCAGGCGGGTGGAGGTGCACCTGTCCCTTTGCGTCTGCAGCATGTCTGCAGATTGTTTGCAGTGCAATTGTGGCAAGGAAGGTAGCCGGGCGTTTGGTTTTGACGAAGCATTGCCGGGTGTCTTTGTATCGCAGCCTTCACCTTGTTATGCCCAGGAAACTCAACACCACACTTCTTCTCTTCTTGGACCTCGGCGCGTGGTTTCTTAATAAGATACTTTGTTTCCTCTATTGCGGCGCGCGAAAAGCCTTCTTTGGTCATTTTGGCCATATTCAACGCCAGGCGCATGTCGGACTGTTCCAGCTGTACCCGACCTCTTTACCTTGCCATAGGTGCAGACATGTTGAAAACCTACAAGCCATTAGTTGCTGCTTCTAACAATGAAATTCGGCTGTTACCTCTACCATACACTCTTCTGAAGCCTTCTCTAATGTGATTAACATCTATTTTATCCACTCTCGGGGATGCTTATCAGGAAATTCATCTGCGAAAATCACAGAGCTGACAACATCATTCTGTTCAATTTCGCAGACAGTGCGGACAAATGCCTTTATCGACCATGGAGGTTTCCCGTTACGGGCAGCAATAAATTGGTTACGTAGCTCTCTACGGATACCCGCTGTAAGTTATACAATTAATCGACCGCCGATTGCCTCGATATGGATACACTCTCATCCCACCGCATGCTGCTTCTTATTTTTCCTGCTTCCAGTCTTGCAGACGATTTTTAAATGTGCACCCTGGGTCATATGTTTGGTGGCTGCATTGGCAGCATCGCGGTGAACTAACTTGTGTCTGCGCCCTTGTTGTGTGCCAAGAATTTCCGTAATGGATGTAGCGCCCGCCAATCTGCCGGTATTCGATCCGCTCTCACCTGGCAGAGGTGGTTGTGTATCAATGATGTGCTGGTGTGGAATAGGAGAGGAAAATGATAACGAGAGGAACTGGGAAGCCCTGAGGACTATATTGTTAGCTTCATGTCGGAATGGAATAAGTAGCAGCCAAGATGATCGTTATGCTCAAGGTGAATCCTACTGAGTATGGCTGCAAGTTGCAGGGGTTTCCCACCGCCCCGCAATTTGCAAAGAGTAGGTCTGATGTTGTTTGTTTGTTAACAGGGATAAATTACAGTGTAAGACCCCCGGAATCGCTCAATTGGTAGATATCAATAGGATGCAGTTTGAGGGAAAGGACGTCTGCTGATGTTTGTCTCAAATAATCCCCAGAATATTACATGAAAATGACGCTAACAATTATGTCATATCGTAAAGTCAGCGTCTGTATTCCTGATTTTTTGACAGTCGAGAGGGAGATTTTGCTTTGTTCAAGATGAGTAAATGTACCAACCTTGACATAAAAGAAGCAGCTTGCCTCCATATTGTCCATAACTTGCAACATCCAACATCTCGCCCAACAACAAAGTCCACGCAAACTACCATGGTCAATGCTCCGAAAAAGAACTTTTCGCCTCTCCCGGCCGGCAGATATGGTATATCAACCAAGCGGTCAACCCAACGACGTCATCAAGCGAATAAAGACAAGAGCGGGTTGGAGGCAGAGACAGTCCGAGCCCTTGGGGCATTGTGCAGCTTGAGATGCAAAAAGAAGCTTGCGGCGGAAAAGCGACGAGAAACGCACTTCTTAAGCAATGAAGAGAAAGAGAAATGGATTGACGATTCAGTTGAGAGAGAAACCGCTGGGGCAAGAAAGCGAGTTGAAGACACAGAGGCAGCAGTTCAACAAGAGCAGGACGATATGACGCATGCTGAAATTGCGGGATTGACAACCAGAGAGCCCGAAAAGACATTTGAGGAGATGCTGGTTGCTATCGGAGATAGTCTGAGTGATCTTGCAAGTTCTGACGATGGGGAGGATGGGGAAGACGAGGATGATGAAGCGACTGAGCACGGCAAGCTGAGCGATGATGACGAACCCGGCTAGGTAATGGGCACAATCACCAAAACGGTACAGCAGCGCATGGAGAGCTTTCGGTAGCAGCGGATGAAGCTCAACGAACTGACTCAACCTGGATGTGAGCATGCAGCTGACTACTTCCGTGAACGAGATAAGAAGTACGGCACATCCGAATTGAGGGTTCCGGCAGTCGTTTAGCCGCAAACGAATGATGATGCTCCGGCACCTCTGCCGACAACACTTGGAGGGCTTATAGAGAGTCTTGACATTGTCACCAGAATATTGCAAAGGCCGCAAGGGACTTCTCGACCAGGAAGTAGTCATATCAGGCTAGGTTCGGTGAAGCCGGAGTCAAAATCGAGCATACCAAGTGGTGAGCCAGCTGCGGAGCCAGATTCGTCCACATTCCAGAAAGCGAAGCCAGTTGAACCAGTAAGCTTTTACCCCTGCATATAGCCTCCCACTAATTACAATATAGGTATCGGATTCCAACAAAGGGATGGTGATGGCTCCTGCGTCTGCGGAAGAATAGCCATGCAAAGTGTAATTATTGACGTCTGATTGCGGTGAAACGCAAGGTGTTTACCAATTGTGCTACGTGTCAGCTATTTCTTGATTTCAGTGACCAAAGTGTTAGCCATGATAATTCGTCTGTGCATGTGCAAGTGTCGAACACACCATGTGAATGTTCTAAAATCCAAATCGCACTGTAAGACGGCCCAAACGTTCAGTTTTCTTTTGCATGTGACTGTTAAGCAACAAAGCAAAAGCAATATTAGTGACGAAATATGCTAACAAAATTTAAGTGAGTGATGTCATACGTGTCATACAAAGAGCGGTCAGTGCGCACGACGAATTGATCTAAACGACAACCGTCATGCTGAATTCATCCGTGTATCCAACTGCATAACTCGTCACACAGACCTGGTGCACATGGTTGAGACCTTTGAAATTGCTTGTGGTACGTCATGGAAATTGAGGAGAAGGAGCTGGATAAGGAATGGTGAGGAATTCAAGCTATATTTATCAAAAAGTACTGAAATGATCTACATGCCATCAATTACCGGTCGAAAGCACGAGAATGTAATAGGCCACGTCATTTCTCACTGAGATAGCGTAGATAGCAGTTGATCAGAAATTGAGAGGTAACGAAACTCCTGGATGCAAACGATAATACATACAAACGTAATACTGCATGTCAAAAATGCGTATATGATTGGTTGCATACAATTATTGAGTGTACAAAGGCTGTTTTGATGTGATTAATGTGAGCGTCAACAGAGTGTCAACGATTTTAAGTCATACAGATTCGGCAATCAATGGGCTACATTGTCTCATCGGTCCAAAGTGAATGTATAAGTCAGTGTTATTGCGAAAAAAGCAAATGACTCGCTCATTGCCACATCCTAAAAATGAGCATCACCAGAGCGTCAACAATGTTTGGCATTGCATCATGAAACATCCAGTAGGCTGTGCGGGTACAGTAAGTCATAATCGAACTATCGGCCGCCTTTCATTACAACAATGGTGGAAGCAACATTTCTACTATATCCTAAAAATGAACGTCAACAGAGCGTCAATGACTTTTGGCCTTGCATCTTGGAATATGCATGGGCTGTGCAGCAACGTTACTCCAAAATTGCGCTATCGGCCGCCTTCCTCGGCAAAAACTCTTGCAACAACATCGCTACTATATGCTAAAAATGAGCGTCAACAGAGCGTGAAGGACTTTTAGTCTTGTATCAGGGAGAATACTAGGGCTTTCCGGCGACATTGTGCCATAATCAGATTATCGGCTGCCTTTCTAGGCGAAAACGATTGCGACGACACCACAACTATGACCTAAAAATGAGCGTCAACGGAGCGTCAAGGACTTTTATCCTTGTATCATGGAGAATTCTAGGGCTTTTCGGCGACATTGTGCCATAATCAGATTATCGGCTGCCTTTCTAGGCAAAAACGGTTGCGATGATACCTTTACTAAGTCCTAACAATGAGTGTCAACAGAGCGTCAATGACTTTTGGCCATGCATCTTGGACAATCCGAGGGCAGTGCGGCAACATTGACAGATAATCGTACTATCGGCCAGCTTTCTTGGCAACAATGCTTTGGACGACATCGTCACTATGCCCTAAAAATGAGCGTCAATGTAGTGTCAACGATTTGAGGCCTTCTATATTGCAAAATCATGAGGCTGTGCGACTACAATGATTCATAATCACACTATCGGCTGCCCTTCTAGGCAAATATGGTTAGGACAAGATCATAACCATGTCCCAAAATGAGCGTCAACGGAGTGTCAACGATTTTTGCGCTGGCATTTTGAAAAATCTTACCGGAATGGAACGCAGATAAACCACAATGAACGTATCGGCAGCCTTTATTGGCAAAAATGCAAGTGACAATATCACGTCTGCCTCCTACAATTAAGCACCCACAGTGCGTCAAGGCTCTGAATGCTACACAGCAATAAACTGCATTATGCTGTTCCTAAATGGAGTTTTATGCGGTCAGTCGTTGTAACCCGTTCTTGTATTCAACTTCACAAATATGCATGCAATGTTTTACTGATCTGATTATTTTCCTTGTAGCTGTAGAGTCAATATTTAAGAACCTGCTGTCTGCTTCACTGTATCGTTATTTTCGGCAGTCTTTCGAGTCGTATTACTCAGCTTCCTGATTTCTACCGCCATGTCGGATACAAAATCTTTGAACACCTCATTGCTCGAGGTTATGATCCCTTCCAAAAATGAACGTGTCTTTATTCACAATTTGAGTGACCTTACTTTGCAAATCATCTTCGATACATCGCGGGCTTCAATAAATGTAGGCTCGAAGCGGCCTATTACTTGGAATGCTTCTAGACATGCGCCTTCGTGGCGATTCTATTTACACAGTGGAATTGAGGAGTCGGGTTGCCCTGGCATCATATGTATCGTTTGCCATCAAGATCTTCGCCATCCATCAGAACATAGGACAAGCTCAATGGGGAAACACTTGCTGGCAAAAGCTCACATCGCGAAGTTAAACGAATTAACAGAGTCAGAGGTCACTGAATTGACTATTTCGACGGTCGATGAAACAGCTTTGGCCATTTTGAAGACGCAACGAAGTCGAGGAATCACAATAGTAAGTTTGCAGAGGAAAATCATATTTGATATCCAGTTTAATCCATCTTGACCGAAATAACAGACAAAACGTTCCAAACTGGCAGCTAAGGACTTTGAAACTTCCGAATTTCCCCAAGACACGTGGAATCGCTACCTCATGTTAGGATTTGTTTCGGCACATATTCCATGGAATACTATATCAAATCTTGAGCTACGACAGTCATATAGGGCATTACGCGATGACCTAGTGCTGCTGTCTGCTACGAACCTTAGTAACATTTGCCGGAGGGAATATGCCCTGACAGTGGATGCAATTAAGAAGCAATTGCCGGTATGAAATATAGTGAGTTTAGCTTTGGACGGATGGACATCAACAAACAAATTGGTCATAATGTCGGTCATTGCTTACTATATGGATTGAAATTGGGCATTGCATGAAGTTCAACTCACTTTCAATGAGGTTGATCACCTGTTCTATTCCCGTTTCGAAAGCTAATTACGGATGATAGGTCAAGGGCCAACATACTGGAGCAAGGCTAGCCGTACATGTGAAGGACATGCTTGATCATTTTGAGCTTACCGACGGCCATTTGGTTGGTATTACAACAGTTAATGCTTCCTCAAATTACTCGATGACACGCGAGCTGCAATCAACACTTGAGGCGTCTGGAATCGAGTGGCCGACATTGAGGAACCACATACCATGCATGGCGCATGTCATACAGCTCGCTTTAGGTGCATTGATGAGCAGTCTCGGTGTGAAAGGCCGCACCAAGTCTTGGGAAGCCCATGAGCGCAATCAGCAATTTGGAGAGAATGAAAGCATACACGTTGGGAAGAGTCAAAGAGTTCAAAAAGAGGGCAATGCTAGAATCAATAAGGTGTCGGCCATGAAACCAGGTTTAAGAAAGATAATTGAGAAAGTACGTATTTCATGATATTTTGAAAGTCCTGAAGCTGACGTTCACATAGCCGAGAATGCTTGATATATTGATTACGGTAACACCTGGTCGCCGAAACGAGTTTATTCACTTTCAAAAAGCCAAAGTCCGCATTGCAGTACTTCTGATTATGGATGTGAAGACACGGTGGAACTCTACACTGGAGTTTCTCGAGCGCCTACCGTTTACGGAAATTCACACGCGGGTGCCTTCAAAACCCAAAATACAGTGGATACCGGCCGCTATTCTCAACTCAGGATGAATGGACGACTGTCAAGTATGTCATGGAAGTATTGAGGCCATTTCGATATTGGACCCTTTGGATGTCGAAGAGCCATACAGTCACATTGCATCCCATTATCACAGTATAAAATGACATGTTCGATCACATGGATGACATGATGCGAGCTTTGGCCAAGAAGAAGACTCAATGGAAGGAAGACTTGTTCTTCGCGGTGAAGTTCGCACAACAGAAGCTTTCCAAATACTACGCTGAAGTAACTCCAACGACAGGCATGCTTGTTATTTCCGCACACATCCTCGATCCTTTCCGCAAGTTGCGATCGTTTAGAAAGTGGGACAAGGGAACGGATATTAATCCTGAGGACGAGACATCCTACATGACACAATACCAGGAAGCCTTTCTGAAGTATGTTGAGAATGAATACTCCACCAGACATCGACGTGTGCCGGTCAATACACTCGAAACCGTACCAAGCAGCAATCTCGTCCCCTCCGCAACGGCTGCAGGGTCCTATCAATCATCCTTTAATTCCTATGATTCGTCCTGCGATGATGAGGAATACTTAACGCCTAACAATGTGGCTAAGACGACCCCCGGACAAAGCAATCGCGCAGCCTGCTTATTGACCGCCACCAGGCTCTATTTGAATTCACCGCCTGAAGCACCATAGCACTGGGGACAAATGAATACAAATCTCAATGATTACCACTCTGACCCAATGGAGATTAGCAGTACATTTTGGATACCAGACATAACCGATTGGTGGCGCCAACAGGAGGAAACACACTGAAAGTACGCCGATCTCTCCAATGTGGTGCGCGACATATTCTCTATCTTACCACATGGTGTCGGAGTGGAGGCCAGTTTTTCCCTTGGCAGAGATGTTATTGGCTGGAGGCAGTCAAAAACCACAGGCGAGACCCTTCACGAAGAAATCGTTGTAAGGTAGTTTGCTCGAGCCAATAACGGGATTTTGGCAGGCACTGACCCGGAATTGGATACCACAAACACAGAAAATGACTCGGAAATGACGAAAGAGGCGCAGGAAAGGAAATTGCACAGAATGGTTAAGCTTCACGACTTTTTGGAGATATGGCAGGGCAGCCAAAACCTGTATGCTAACCAGAAGGAATCTCGCGCTCAAAACAAGCAGACGACCACTGTAGGATACATTTCGGACACGGCAGAGATCGTCAAAGCATCCTGGTCACTCTTTCACCCAGATGGTGCCGCTGCATTTAAATTGTCACAAAGATCACCTTTGCCACCAGGTTTGTCTGCAAAGGACCTCCCTGGAGGAAGAACTCAAATCTTAAATGTTCGCCGAATCCAGAAGATCAACTGTCATCCAGTAGAAAGCGACAAGGATAGCGCACCGGAAAGCATTTAGGAAACCGATGATTGGCCCAACTGGAATGGCGACTTGGATAATCCAAATCACAGCGAAGATGATTGCGCAGAGGACAATGAATCCGTTATAGAGCAAAACAATGGCATCAAGGATTCGGAATGCCCAGAGCAGCAGGGTGTGAGCGCCGCGCCAAATGTGCCCGGATTGGTTAGGCCGATACGGAAGTGAAAGAGACAGGCTGAAATGGTGTTATTGATGGTCAATGCAGTTGAAACGCGGAGAAATAAAGGAGGGAAGAGAAAGTAGGACAGAATGTGTCAATAGTTCACCAGCTTTGGGTAGCTTGACCAAGAGTTTCAGTTAGAGATATATTATGGGCGAATGGTAAGAAGTAGCTAGTGAATATCGGTTCATAAATAGATGTATAGCAGGCGTAATGAATCTTTTGGCATGATACATCATTTTTAGTCGTGTGAGAGTGAACAGTGCAACATAGTTACGCCGCTCAGCATTGCCACAGGGCTGGGTCTCAATCAGATAGAAAGACAACCGATAAAGTCAAATCAGGATGAAAACAATTATCGACGGCCGCAGATGTTGAACGGACAATACATTAAAATGAGCATTAACAGAGCGTCAACAATTTGTGATCTTGTAAGTATGGTAATTCACCAGTGATTTGGTCGTTGTTATGCATAACGGACGTATTGGCCGCTTTTATTGGCGAAAGAGATAGCAACACGGTCATCGCCCCATTCTTAGCATGAGCATCAACGGAGCGTCAACGATTTGTGGTCTCGTTAGTACAGTAATTCACAAGTGACTTGGTCATTGTTATGCATAACGGACGTATTGGCTGCTTTTATTGGCAAAAGAGATAGCAGTACGGTCACTGCCCCATTCTTAGCATGAGCGTCAATGCAGCATCAACAGTTTGTGGTCTTGTATGTACGGTAATTCACCAGTGACTTGGTCGTTGTTATGCATAACAGACGTATTGGCCGCTTTTATTGGCAAAAGAGATAGCAATATGGTCATCGCCCCATTCTTTGCATAAGCGTCAACGGAGCGTCAACGATTGTTAGCTTTGCATCTGGAGAAAGTTATGTTCCGATTGGTTGTGGATATCCATTTATGAGATATTGGCAGCGTTTACTGGCAAAAACAACAGCGACATGCTCCCTGCGGCATCCTGAAAATGAGCGTCAATGGAGCGTGAACAGTTTTAGGACTTGCAAATTTCGTAATCAAGGTATCGCGCGGATCTTCGCGTGCATATCTGAAATATTGGCCGCCTTGCTAGGCAAAATACCATATATCGAAGGTGAAATACAGATACCAAATTACTCGATATTGCAAACTGCTCATCAAGCAAAAGCACATTGTTGGTTGCTGAAAACGTGATTTTGATAAGATACTATTAACACACTGCCAATTCAAGAGCCTTATATCAATCTATAGATGGACCCGCTGGGCGACCCGCTGACAACACGCCCAATTCAGATGGGTTGGGAGTTGTCCATGGAACCGTACCCCAGTGGGCAGTTTGGGTTTATTGACAACCCGGACCGCCAATTTGGCAGTGGTTCGGTTTGGACCCGGACCCGGACCCGAAGTGACGGTCCGGAACCGTTGCTAACAGTAGAGTGAACAGAGCATCAACAATTGTGGGTCATGTATCGTGCGGCATCTGAGTGGCAATTGGATGCAGACATTCAGAAATGAAGTTTACCACACCTTTATGAACAAAAGACATGCAATATGCTCCCGGCCCCATTCTGAAAATGAGCGCCAATGGAAGGTCAGTGACTTTTGGTCATACATCATGGTTAATCCAAGTGGTGATGGGTTGCAGATAATCATAAATGCTATATAGACTGGGTATGTAGCAAAGTGAGGCAAGGATACGCTTCCTGCCCAATTCTGAAAATGAACCTCAATTGAAGGTTAACGATTTTTGGTCTTGTAAGTCAGGTAGTTTATCAGATCCTTGGTCTTTGTACTGCATAAAAATAGCATTGCCTGCCTTGATGAATAACAATGCTCGCTACGACATCGCTACTATCTCAAAGAAATTATCACCAATCTAGTGTCAATGATTGTTAGTTGTCTAAGTCAGGTATTTACACAGTGAGTTGTTTATTGTCAGACATAATTAAAGTATTCGCTGCCTGTATAGGCCAAAGTGATGGTGACTCACTCTGTGCCGCAATCTGAAAATGAGCGTCAATAGAGCATCAATCATTTCTGGCCTTGCATCATGGTTAATCTAAAAGCGATGGGGCTGTTAATTGCGATATACAACATGCTGACCAATTTTATAGACAAATACACTCATGAGCACTGATTGGCAGCTGTTGACATGAATTGATGTTTGATTGTCTGGGAGGCTGTTGCGGGAATACCTCTTGCTAAGCTGCCTACACAGGCTGCCAACTCATTGTTTATAGATGTCTGCGATTAAGCACCTCATAGATTGCCCAAGATGCAAGAGATCAAATCATTCACACTCTATTAACGCTCATTGTCAAGATGAGGCAGAGAGAGTGTTGCTTCCTGTGTTGGCAATCACGGCCGCAGATACACTCCTAATGTATAACCACGAGTCAGTCTCTTGTTGATCACCTGCCTTACATGACCAAAAATCATTGACACTCCATTGCTCCCTAATTTGTCATCAGCGTATCCACAATATGGAAACATTCATATTGGTATAATATGTCAGTAATGCAGTTCCAGCAGCCATTCTATCATCTTCATGTACCTTTTCCTTTAGCACTACATTTTTCTTCAATAATCAACATAAATATACGATTCAAAATATACTTTAAAGTGTCCGCTAATTGTAGATAATCAAATTCTCAAAAATTCCATTCCTATCTATCAGTTCATGTTTTCCCTGCCATGTTCGCTGAATTGGCTGCTCTCTTCTGCAAAATGGATGTCAGCTGCATCAGCAAGCAGCAGATGATGTACTAACCAGTGGATATTCCTTCATCAGTTACCAAATCTGGCATACAATCTGTATTGCAATTGCGATCCTTCGCATATACATCCAGATTGATCAATTAAGTGTTGGGATCAGATGTATGTATATCTGGGTAGCACACCTTCGATTTCAGATCTTTCACCTCCCTCAGTTTCACTAGGTGGTGCAGATGGTGTTCCAGGTTGAGGTTGGGCCAGATTTAGTGGAGGTACACCTATTCCTTTGCGCCGACAGCATGTCTGTGGATGCTCTACTGTGCCACTCTAGTAAGGAACACAGCCATCCATTTGAATTTCATGAACCCTTGCCAGGTGTCTTTCCATTGCAGTCTTAACTTTTCTATGCCCTGGAAACTCCACTCCCCACATCTTCTCTTCTGGGACTTTGATTCCAGGTTTGTTGATCACGTTTGGTGTGTCCTCTATTGCAGCATACAAAAATCCTTCTTTGGCCATTTTCGCATTATTCAAGGCCGGGCAGCTGTTGGTCTGTTCCTGCTGTAACCGACCTCGTTGCCCTGCCATCGTAGCTGATATGTTGAAAACCAAAAACATATCAGTTTCTGCTTCTAAAAATGAAATTCAGCTATTTTATCAACTAAATACAACTGTGTAGCCTGCTGTAACATCTTTACAGCTGGTTTCATCTACTCTCTGGAATGGATGCTACAAAATTTATCTGCGAAAATCCCAGATCTCACAACAACCTGATGTTCAATTATGCTGACTGTGAAGACAGATGCATTGGTTAACCATGGATGTTTCCCATTACAAACAGCTCAAAATTGATCACATACCTCTCAATGTATGCTGGGTGTACATAATATTGGAAATTGAGGTCCGTCTACCTCGGGATGCATTAACTGACATCTAATAGAATACTGCTTCGTATTGTTGCTGCTTCATGTTTTTTGGCCCATTTGGAAATGTACGTCTTGAGTCAAATTTTGGTGGCAGCATATGCAGCATTGTAGTGCACTACCTCGTGTCTGCATTGTTGCTGTGGCCAACCTGGTGGCGTATTCAACGAATCGCCAGTGGGTTGGCTTGATTTGGATCCGCTCCCTCCTTGCCAAGGTGTTTCTGGAGACATGACTTTCTAAAGTGGAAATGGTGCAGATGACGATCACGAAAAGAAGTGGCAAGTGCTGAGGGATATATAGTCAGCTTCGAGTCAAAATGGAACAAGTGACACTCAACATTCACGTTCTACTCAAGACGAATCCAACTGTAGGGAGGTGCAGGTTACGGTGGTTTCCAACAGTTCTGCGAGTTGTACTTCTCTAGTCCAAGGTGTTGCATTTGATCATAGAGACAAATTGTGGTAAACGATAGCCGAAATCTGAGGTTTCAGACATATACAGATGACATTTTTCAATGAAATGGAAGTTTCGTGATGTTTGTTTCAACACTTTCCTAGGATTATATATGAAACAGACAGGAACAATCATATCATGTTATATGTTGAGCTTTGCTATTCCCTATGTTCTGCCATTTCCAATGCAGATCTAGTTTTGTTCAAATTTGTCCTATGTGCCAACCTTCCCAAGCCAGACACAGCTTGCCGCCATGTGGTCCATATCTTGCAACATTCAACATCTCGCCCCACAACAAAGCCAATACAAACCACAATGGTCATATTCAAAAAACAAATGTTTTGCCACTTCCGGCAGGCAAATATGACAAACCACTCATCCAATTCGCACGACAACATCATCCAACACATGAATGCAAGAGTGTCTGGTAGGCGGATAGGGTCCGAGCCATGGAAGCATTGCACAGTTGTTGATCAAAAAAGATGCTGTCTTTGCAAAACAAATGTGAATTGCGGTATTCGGTGACAAAGTGAAGAAGCAATGGATCGAAGATAATGTAGATACAGAGACCGCTGTGGCACAATAGCGAGTCGAAGGCACTGAGGCAGCGATTATGCAAGAGCAGGAACATATAAGAAATCATGAAAAGGAGGGATCAACAACAAGAAAGCCTGAAAAAACATTTGAAGATATGTTCAATGCTATCTGAGACATTCTGTGCGATCTTGCATGATAACACAATGAGAAGATTGGGGAAGATAAGGATGATGATGGAGAAGATACTGTACAGGGCAAGCAGAGCGAATATGACCAATCCAGCTGGGTGATGGGCACATCGTCCAAAATTGTACAGCAGCGCACGCAGAGTTTTGGGCAAAAGCAGATAAGGTTTAACGAATCGACTTGACTGGAATGGGTTGACTCAGGAAACCACTTTGATGAGAGTGATATTATGTATGGGATTGCAGAATTGAAGGATCTGGAAATTATTACACAGCAAGCAGGCAAGGTTGCAGCTGTACCTCCCCCGACAATGTTTGGAAAGATGACCGAGACAATTGGTCTCATTCCATGACAAGTTCATATGCCGCAATGTACTCCTCTCCCAAGACACAGGTAGAGGAGACTGGTTTCAGACAATCCACAGTCACATGCACGCAGTCCATCTCTCTTGCCTACAATCATGCGCACTTTGTTACTGAATAAGAAATCCAAGCCAGTTGAACCCGTAAACTTTCACCCATGCATATTGCATCTCTAGCTAATTACCACACAGTAATCAGATTCAGCCAGAAAAATAGTAAGAGCACTGGCATTGCCGAAAGAAAAAATAGCTTCATATTTCATTATGATTATGAAGCTCCTCCAAAAGCAAATCATTTAATTATTTTGCTCTGTGTCAGCTCTTTCCGCATTGCAGTAGCCAAATTGTGAGACACAGTAATCTGTCTGTACATGTGCAAGGGTTATACGGACCATGCGAATGTTCAAGACTCTCAATCAAGTTGATAGATGACTGACAAACTTGATATCATCTTGCCAGTGATGGTTAACTGAAAAACCAAATACTACAATAGAGGGAAAATTTAATGACAAAGTTTAACTCAGTGATATCAAATGAGTCATAGATGGAGCATGCAATGTGCAATGTAAACTTTGATTGATGACAACAGTCAGGCTGCATCAATCTATCGATCAGGCTCTATACATTGCCACTCACACCTGGTGCCCAAAGAGGAGCATTTCACATGTGCTAAATATTTATCATGGAAATCAAGGGGATGGAGCAGGATAAGGCAAAGTGAGAATGTCGGGCTGTATAAATCAAGAACTTGTGGGCAGATCTATTTGTGTTGAATGGGAGGCCGAAAACGGTGAAATGCGATAGGCCTGTGTGATTCAATAAAGAGATCACCTGTATTTTGGTTGCTCAGAAACTGAGAGGCTTCGAAGCATTCAGATTCAAATGATTATACATACACACAACATATCGGCTGCCAGTAATGACTGTATGTATTATTCATACAATTGTTGAACATCCAATCACTTATAATATATCTGTGTGGTGAGCTTCAATGGAGCAACAATGATTTCAAGTCTTACCCAGTCGGCATGTAAAGGGCCACATAGTCACATTTGTCCAAAAAAAAAGTATTGGCCATCTTCATAGGTAAAAAGGAGAATGATTAGCTTCTTTCCCCATCCTAGAAATTAGCGCCAATGGAGTATGGAAAATTTTTGGTCTTGTCTCTTGGATACTCAAATAGGTATGCAATAGCGTTCACCCATGATCAAAGTAACGGCCATCATAATATGCAATAGTTCAACTGATGACATCACTGAAATCCTTCTACAAAAGAAGCATCAACAGAGCGTCAACGATTTATGGTCATGCATTTTGGACCATAACAGGGCTATGCAACAACCTTAACCCATAATCAAAGTACCTGCCACCTTTATTATCAACAATGCTAGAAATGAGATCGCTACCACCTTCTAAAGATAAGCGTCAACGGAGTATCAATAATTTTTGGTTTTGCATTTGGATATTCAATGGACTATGCAATAGGATTCACCCTAAATCAAAGTATCCGCTGCCTTTATGGGCAATAATGCTATTGACAATATCACTTCTACCTCCTGAAACTGTGCATCCACAGAGCATTAACCATTTTTGGTTAAGCGTCCTGGATACTTGATGGGCTATGCAATGGCATTATCCAATAATCCAATAATCAGCCGCCTTCATAAGCAAAAATGTGATGGAGAATATCGCAATTGCCTACTACAGATGAGCACCTGTGGAGCGTCATCAGTTTCAATAGAGGCTCAATAAGCTACACCGTAACAAACTGCACTACATTTTTCCCATATTGAGTTATTACTGGTCAGTCTTAACAATATCTCCTTGTAAACAACTTCACAAATATGCATGCAATGTCTCACATGTTTGACTTTTTCCATACTTGTAGCTCTAGAGTCAATATTTAAGAACTAGCTGTCTACATTAGTAAAAGTGACTTTTGACAGTATTCCAAGTCGAAATACGCAGCTTTCATATTCCTACTGCAATGTCAGAAGTAGAATCTGGACATTCCTTGTTGTAAGAGGTTATGATTTCGTACAAAAATCAATGTGTCTTTATGTGTGATTGGAGTGCCCATACTTCAGTAATTAGATGTGATGGTTGGTGAGCTTCGATAAATGTAGGCTTGCAGCGTCCCATTGCTTCCAATCATTCTACACATGCGCCAAGATGCCATGTCTATTAGCACTTTGAACTGAAGGAGACTGGCCACTCAAGCATGATATGTATCATTTGTCATCATGTTCTTTCCCTTCCCTCAGGACATGAAAGCAGTTCCATTGGGAAATACTTGCTAGCGAAAGGGCATATCGCAAAGTTAAATGAAATTACAGAGTCTGAAGTCACCAAAATGACTAGTTTAACAGTTGATGAAACAGCATTGGCCATACTGAAGGGGCAAGGAAGTCGAGGAATTACAATTGTAAGTTTGCGAACAAAATTCATATTCAACATTTCTGTTGAATCTATATTGACTGAATTGACAGACAAAACGCTCCAAGCTGGCAGCAAAGAACTTTCAAATAGCTCATTCTCACCGAGACACCAGGTATTACCACCACATTTTAAGATTCATTTCTGGTCATATTACAGGGAACTTAATATCGAACCTCGAGGCACGACAGTCATACACTGAGTTAGGATGCGAGCAGGTCCTACTATCCACCAGCACCCATCTCATCATTTGCAGGAGGGAATACACACTGACAGTGGATGCAATTCAAAATCAATTGCCATCAACAAATGAATTTACTTTGGCTATAGATGGGAGGACATTGACCGACAAATTACCCATAACATTGGTCATTGTTTGCTATCTAGATCGAATTTGGGCATTGCGTGATGAGCAACTCACATTCAATAAGGTCGATAGCCTATTCAGTTCCTATTTTGAACGCTAAATCAGTATGATAGGTCAAGGGTGAACATACTGGAGCAAGGCCAGTAATACAGTTGAAGCATGAATGGATCAATTTTAGCATACTGACAGCAGCTAACTTTGAATTATGACTTATAACACTGTCTCAAATTACAAGATGATTTGCTAAATTTGGTGGATGATTCAGGCCTCCAGAATGGAGTGGCATCCATGGAGGAACCACAAACCATGTGTGGCGCACATCATTCAGCGTGCTTTAAGTGTATTGATGAGGAGTCTCTGTGTGAAATGCCGCACCAAGTCTTGGGGAACTGATCCATGCGATTAGCAATTTCAAGGGAATGAAAGAATGGTGATTGGGAAGAGTGAAAGACTTCCAAAAGAGGGCAATGCTTGAATGAACACAGTGTCGGACATGAGACCAGGTTCAGCAGGATAACTGAGAAAGTATATATTTCAAGCAATTTTGAAAGTCCTGAAACTGACCTTCATATGGCAGCAAATGCATGGTGAATTTATTACACCGATACCAGATCATTGAAATGAGATTATTGACTGTCCAAATGCCAATATACAACTTGCAGTATTGTCCAATATGGAAGTCAGGATATGGGGGAATTCAACACTGGAGTTATCATACTGAGCCTACTGCTCATGAGAATTCACCCATGAGTGGTCCAAGAATTCTAAATACAGTCATAATGAGTTACTCTGCAAAACACACAATGAATGAAACCAATCAGATGTACATTCGGAAAGCCTCAAGGCCATTCTGGTACTGGACCCTGCAGATGTCAAAACTGCATAGTGTTACCAACGGGTCCAGGTAACCAGCCAGCGGTCCAGGTTTGGACAGCAATAACGGTTTGCTTCGGTTCCAGACCCTTCGAAAAACCCGATCCGCTCTGTCTTGGTGGGGTTCTTGCCCACACTGGACATAAACCCGCAGTTTTTTGGCCGGGTTTATCATACAGCAGGGCCTCATTTTCGCGAACTCAGAGCTTTGGCTCCAATTGGGTATTTCAGTTGTGATCGTATCACAATTTGATATATACGTGAAAGATGCAGTTTTAGATGTGCTTTCACCTCCCATTCTCCAAATTGCAATCCGATCACTATTCTTGCGTTAATGAGAAATAACGCAGAAAATTGGGCCTTTTTCGAAGAGACTCAATGAATAGTGATCGGATTGCAAATGGGAGAATTGGAGGTGAAAGAGCATTGACAACTGCTTCTTTTACGTATATATCATATTGTGATAGGATATCAACTCAAATACTTAATTGGAGCCAAGGTTCTGAGTTCGCAAAAATAAGGAACCGGCCAAAAAACTGCGAGTTCGGTGTGGTTCGGTTTTTTGATGTGGTAAAACCTGTTGCACCGGTTCCAGTTTGGTTCTAACCTGGACCCGGAATCAAACCGCCAATTTGGAACCGTTGCTAACACTAAAACCGCCTATGGTTACTCAACCTCACTTGAGCAATGTCTACAATAACATCTTTGATCATACAGATGCCGCTATGCCAAATATTGGTAGAAAGATGACCCAATGGATAGATGACATACACTTCGCCCTGAAATTTATGCACCAGATGCTGTCCATATATTATGCTGATGTTACTCCAACAACAGGTATGCTTTTCCTTTCAGTACACATCCTTGATCCCTTCCAGACGTGGCAATGCTTCAGGAAGTGGGAAAACTGAATGGATAATAATCTTGAGAACAAGCCTTTCTAAACTACCCAATACCATGAGGCATTTGTGAGGAATGTGGAGCAAGAATATCGTGCCAAAGATAGATGTTTGCAGTGTATTAAACCGGAAAGCATACCAAGAAACAATAACTTCTCCTCCACATGCGTATCTAGATCTGGTTAATCATCATATTAACTATATGACTTCTGTTGCGATGATGGAGAATTTTTCATGCCAAAATATGTTGCTGAAATCACAGCCGGACGAAGCGGTCGTGCAATACCCCTATTACCTGCCACATGGCTCAATTTGAATTCACCCCCTGAATAACCACAGACCTGGAGCTGATGTATCAATATCTAAATGATTGCCACTCCGACTCTATGGAGATCAGGTATACATATTAGATACCAGATTTCAAGGACTTGTGACATCCACAAGAGGAAGCACACTCAAAGTATGCTGATCTCGCTAATGTGGCACCCAATATATGTTCCATCATACCACCCAATGTCAGAATTCAGGCCTCTGTAATTCCTGCACAAGATGGTAGAGGCTCAAAGCAGTCAAAAACCACAGCCAGGTCCCTTCGCATAAACGTCATTGTAACGTGGTTTGCTCCAGCCAATCACGGGATATAGGCAGGTAGTTTGCCAGCTTCGGATTCAATGAATACTGAACACGACCTTGATATAAACAGTGTGGTGGAGGAAATAAAACTGCACAGAATGGTAAAGTTCCACAAATGGTTGGAGATGTGGCAGGGCAGCTAATACATATTTGCTATAGAGAATGTATTTCGTGCTCCAAACAAGCAGATGAGAGGCATTGCATACATTTCAGATACTGAAGAGATCGTCGAAGAATCAAAGTCGCTCTGTCAAGATGATGTTATGGCCGCATTGCAATTGTCGGAAAGCTGAATGTTGCCACCAGCTGTGTCTGCCAAGAATTTCCCTGGAGGATGATCTCAAGTTTTCAATGCCCACGGAATAAAAGAATCCACCAAGATTCAGATGGATATCCCGAGGATATTTAACCGGTAAGCAGCTCGGATAACCAATATTCGCTTAACTGGTGCGGCGACTTGGATGATCAATATCACGATGCAGACAACTGGAATGCAGACAATGAGGACGACATACAGCTACACACTGGAATCGATGACCTATAAAGCACAGAGGGTTCGAATGTGAGTGCCACACCAACTGTGCCTGGATGAATGAGGCCAACTGCGAGATTGAAGACACTAGCTGAAACGGTATGGATGACGGTCAATGCAACAGAGACATGGTGGAATAAGGGGTACAAGAAAATGTAGGACAGATTGTGTCTATGTAATTTCATCAGGTTCTTTATGTTGTTTGGCTGAGAATGTTATTTAGAGAAATATCATGGGACAATATTGAGAAGTCCCATGTGATGATTGGGAAATAAACAGAAGTATAGTGGGTAAAATGAATTATTTGGCCAGATGTGTAAATTTTTAAAAGATGAGAGCGACCAGTGCAAGAATATTACTTGACTTGGCTTGGCCAAAGGGCCAAGTCATAATCAGTCAGACAGGGAACCAGAAGGGCCAATCACTTATGAATGCAATTATCGATGTCAGCAGATTTCAAATGAACAATATATACAAATGAGCATCAACAAAGCATTAACAATTTTTGTTCTTGTAAGTATGCAATTGAAATGTGATTTACTCACTGTTATGCATAACCGACCTATTGGTAGCCATTATGTGCAAAAGAGATTGCAATACAGTTACTACCCAATTCTGAAATTGTAGGTCAATGGAGGATCAACAATTTTTGACTTTGCATTTTCAGTATTCTATGTGGCAACCGGTTCCAGTTATCCATAAAGGAGGTATTGGCTGCCATCAGGGGCAAAAACAATTGTGAGGCGTTGCCCGCTGCAACCTGAAAATGAGACCCAATGGCGCATCAAAAACTTTCAGTGTCGCATTTTGCGTAATCTAACTGGCAATTTGTTGCAAAGATCCATAAATGAGGTATTGGCCGCCTTTGGAGGGAACAACAAGAGCGACACACTCCCTGCCTCATCCTGACAATGAGCATCAATGAAGCATCAACGATCTTTGGTCTTGCACATTGGGTAATCTAAGTGTCGCTTTGTGGCAATAATGCATATATCAAGTAATGGTAGCCTTTTCAGCCAATACAGTGCATGACCAACACATTATCCCATCATGATAATAAGCATCCATGGAGTATCACCAAGTTTTGGTCTTGCATAATGGGTATTCCAGGCATTGCGCGGACACTTGAGCTCATAACAGAACAATTGACTGCCGTACTAGGCAAAAATATGACATATAAAAGGAAAAGCACACATTCTAAAACACTCGATGTCACACACTGTGAATTATACAGATAGAAATTGTTGGATGTGTATCAAGCCATCTTGATAATGTACTATAATCAATCAGCAAAATCAAGGGCATGATATGAATCTACAGAGGGACCTGCTGGGTGACCTGCAGACAACCCACGCCATGCAGTCAGCTTGGGATATTTCGATTGAATTATACCTGAGGTAACAGTTTGAGTGTAATGACAATCTGGACTGCCAATATGGTAATAGTTCACTTTCGACTAGGACATGGACCTGAATCGATAGTCCAGAACAGTTGGTATCACTATTCCGAGTATAACGCTTTTTTACCGAATTTGCAGTAGTATCCAATATATCTTACTCAGAGATTCATCACTTGATTTCTGAATTGCCAACTTTGGACAGCTACTCCATTTGCAAATTGAAGTGCACTGGGGATACAAAATTGGTGGCCTGGTCCTCAGATGTAATCCAAATGTACTAATACACAGCCGATTCATTAAGATTCAGAACAGACTGTTGTACTACTCTCAACCATATCTATGCTTGCTATTGGTTGAATGTCAGGGACGTCACTTCACAGTAGAATATACTCATGCGAACTAAGGGATCATCCCTGCATCGTCCAACAACTGTATCCCACATTGTGAAGGTAACCTCAGTAACACTGTTTATGGCCCTATTCCTACCTGTTCCAGATTGTACTTTCACTTGAAACCACTGTATCAAAATCTCCAATTGCCGGAATGCCAGCTAGCTGGAATGATAATATCAACTCTTTTTGAATGGTGCAAGCAGACTGAACAGTGGATATTACATCCTCAAAGTCAGAAATATGCAGTGATAATCTGAACAAATTAACATGATTTACATGGTTATGCTGATGGTGTGGACGAGGTAATCTGCGTTATGGAACACAATACTTATATACTGAATGTACTCTTCGAAACAGTTGTTTGACTGGCAGATTGGGTCGTACTGCATTTCACAACTGATTGAATCGATCCCACATTTCATGTTAAGAACCTGGTGGATTTCAAACCCTCCTTAACTGTGTATTTGTTAAAATTCCTGAATCAAGCTGCGCAGGAGATTGAGAGTACTCAAATTTTACAATGTAACATCGAATATGTAATGCTTACTACAAGTGATTATGACTCAATGTTCGAAGTACATTTTAAAAGCCATTGGAATGCAGCTAATACTTTCAATCACTACAAAATTTGGACATCCTTATAATTTGATTTCATATCATTTTGAAGACTACTATAGCATTTTCAAGATATGCTTCTAGTTAGTTCCACAACTTCCAGAGTATTGGGCACACCAGTGAAGTCGTTTGCAAGTGTCTGAGTGCATATCATGGGTGTGAAAACAATCTCAAATTGTCTGGAAGCATCTTAAACAATTTGTGAAGCTGATCAGAATTTCCAAGATGTGCCGTTATAACTTCCAAACCATTTTACATGTTGCTGATATCATTCTGAAAATTTACTAATTCAATACATTAATATACACAACAGAGTAGACCAGTATACACTTCTTAGTATAATTCCGTATTGTGTTCCACACCATGTGTAGTGATGAAATGTCTCTGAATATTGTTTTGCAATACCTGACAGTATATCTCTTTTCATTAAGTCTGTGTTGGAAATTTTGAAAGTATCTAAAAAAATTAATATAGCTGTTTAGAGTTGTTGAGTTGTGTAATAATAACTTTCAAATTATGTTACACTAGTTTCAAAAGGTAACTACAATTAACGATGGTTTTATAGTTCAATATTCTGCCGATGAATTTGTAAAGAATGGTAGGAAAGAATACATGACAAGGATAACTCAAAAGTTCGAGGTAGTATTGATTGAATAGCAATTATCAAACAAAATGTTTACACATTGCAGGTAAAACTGAAATTACTTACCTATTAAGCAACATTGAATGTGTATCCACTGTATTCCAAATTACTAAGAGCCAAATATATTACAAGTATATATATAGAGTGATTTGAAATGTCTAACAGAAAATCACATCTGTCTCAGAAAGTATTGCTCAAATTGAAACACTGTCCCAACGATACAGTTCCATCTCAAAATATTTGGAAGTATTGATCCATAATTTCCTTCTCAAACTTCTCTGTTATATATAGTTTATTCCGTAGTAAATGAATGCTCATACTGTTGCAAATTTCAGAAGTCTTAAATACAATAACCTATTCGAACATCTCTGACAGCTGAATTTACACACATGAACTCAGTTCCACCCTGTATCTCGCTGGACAATATGCAATTGAAAATAATGGATGGTAGCAGGGAGTGTAGACGAATAGCCTGACTATACGAATTGATCAGAATGCTATTGATGATTGAGGAGACCACTTGCAACAACAAACTATTATGCAAGCTTCCCGCAAAGCCATACTCATGCAAGCGAGTCACACCTCAGCATCACCAGATCTGTTAATGTGCATCACAACCGTCTCCGAGCATCTTCAAGATACCTCAGGAAGAAACAACACACTGCGATTAAAAACATCCGTCTCTGCACAAAGGCTCACAACCACCCAAAAAGACAATTGCTGCACACTCCACTTTCTGTGTCACCTTACTCCTTCCTCTGGTTGCCTGCCATTTTTGTTCCAATGCTGCGTCACCTTTTCCTTCGCATTCACCACATCTTCCTGGGTCTCCCACGTATTATCCTTCTCATCCAAACCTTGACATTTCACTTCTTATTCACAACTAGTTCTGTCAGAGCTGGGTTGGTGTTTTGATATAAGTCAAAGGCAGCACTTGAGCCGAGGTGGCATGTCCCGACCAGTGGTAGCAGCAGCCACAAGGCTATTCAAGATTCGTCCGAGTGGTTGACTTTGATACTGGTGATAGTATGCTTTTCCTAGGTTATGATATCGTGGGTGATATCTAGTTTGACCGCATCACCACAGATTTGGAGAATCCCAGATGGGCAAATGTCACAATATACCCATTTGCATCGCATTGAGTGGACGTTGGTGTATGTGATTGGCAGATACTGTATATCTAGCAATACCTTTACAGTGGTGGTGATGCTGGGGTTTATTGAATGTTCTAATTTAATAGCTGCCACTGGCTGTTCATGCTGAGTATTGTGCAGCTCATCACTGGCAACTTACACAATATGCTGCAATCATTCAACAAAGTAGTTGGCTTGTAAGGTTTCTACCTCTTCATTGGTCTATGGCTGCTGGAGATCTGCAATTAGATATAGTGCCAAAGGTGGCTCATAAGCAAGATCGATTTCAGAAAGCCGCTGCTTTGTCAAACTGTGTACTGACAAATACTTTACATACTACAGAAAATGGAGGTAGTCATTGCAATTGGCTCGAACATGAGTTGCAAAGCCACACACACAGCATATGAACATCTTGTTTGAGCTTTCTGAGCAAACATTTGTTTTTGGATAATATGCTGTGGAGTGGTTGCAGGAGGCGCATGTGTTCCCGGCTCTGGTGGTTTGTTTGATGGCATCAGTTGCAGCCTGCAACATATCACTGGGTATGATGCCACATAATCTTTCAGAAATTCCGCTGTTTCATACATCAGGACATTCCATCCACACCAAAGTGTGCTCCAGCTGGAGTATCATGGTTCTTATGGCAGATTTGTCCCATCATCATGTTTGGTATCCATCACTACTCCCTCTTCTCTGCCTATCCTTCACCATCTGTCTCGGCCATTCCTTCTTCCTCCAACTCATTTACGGATGCATTTTGCACTACCCATTAGTTTTCCCAAACTCCATCTAACCACAGTATCCCATTCTGATCCAACTGGAACCATTGAGCTGACACACATTATTTCTGTGCTTTGGTAGATGCAGTGGATGGCAGGAGGTGGGGACTTGGGTTGACCTAGGACTGTGCAATAGGCCCAAAAAATTGCTTATCAATTACGGCTGCTATATTATTCTAAATTCATTCTATGGCCACAGTGATATCTAGTGCCATCAAATGGCATCGCTCCAGTTGGAAATTGGGGCGGTTAGATACCATGTTCATGATCTGATTCTTGACATTTGGTATGTGTTTGCCCTTCTAGTCAAAATTTTGGAGAACCATTAGACTATCCATCTGACATATGGTGAAGTGTCAATTTGTGAGGATCCAACACAGGGTGGCATGGTCCATGGATACCAAAATGGTTGCTAGGGTCCGTTTAGGTTGAATTTTCAGTATAATATAGGGCCTTCGATATTAAATAAATCTCTGTCGTATGCAGGATATTATATCTCTGGACTCATGTAATTTATGCCTGACATTGTCAAACACCTTCCTTAGAAACATGCATATCGGTCCAGAATCCACACAACACTCTCCCATGTCGGGAAAACCTTTGGTGTAACCATAACTAGCATATATTATCCCTGTTACTGCTGTGTTATGGTTGCCGCGCATACATTATAACTACCAACCATGTACTCTGGGCATTAAAGAGGAGTTATGAGAATGTTATGTGAGTGGTACCATATGTAATATCAAATTACAGAATGAAGTAAATTTCTCATACTGCATGCATTGCATCAACCCCCTTTTTTCAATCGTCATCTACAACACCACCATCACCATCACCACCATTACAATCACCACCATCACAATCACCACCATCACAATCACCACCATCACAATCACCAGCATTGGGTATTTTACTCTTCGATTATTCTTCTGTGAACTTTATGTAACACCCCCCTACCAGTGAAGCCCGATCCACCGCAAACAGCTTGCTCCCGGTGAAATCACTTTCACCAGAACCAGCAAAGCCTGATCCACCACTTCCAGCTTGCTCCCAGCATAGCCGCTTTCACCCCTACCTGGAATCCCTGATCCACCGCTGCCAGCTTGCTCCCAGCGAAGCCAGATTCACCCCGACCATCGAAGCCAGATCCACTGCTACCAGCTTGCTCCCAGCGAAGCCAGATTGTCTGAGAGGTGAGAGTGATCATGCCACCGCTACCAGCTTACTCCCACTGAAGCCAGAACCATTGCTACCAGCGAAGCTAGTTGCACCCCTACCAGCAAAGCCGGATCCACTGCTACCAGCTTGCTCCCAGCAAAGCCAGATTTTCAGAGAGGTGAGAGTGACCATGTCAGAGCAGTGAGACAGAGCATATGAGAGGTTGGAAAGTGAATATGTCGGAGTCTTGTGACTGAGCAGATCAGTGGTGAAAGTGTCCATGTCAAAGTTGGAGTGGAAGTGAGTATGTCAAAGTTGGAGTGGAAGCAAGTATGTCTCAGTTGGAGTGGAAGCAAGTATGTCTGAGTTGAAGTGGAAGCAAGTATGTCAGAGTTGTTCCAGTGAGCATGTCAGAGTTGTGAGAGTAAGCGTGTTGGAGTCATGAGAGTCAGAGTGTATCCTTGTCAGAGTAGTATATAAAGAAGTAACTTTTGAATATATAGTATAATCCATAAATTGCAGTATATAATACATGCACAACAGTTGCATTACAGTATTAATTCAGTTATGCTATTGGTAAATTACAGGTGTATTATCATGGGTTACTGAAAACAGCTCTGGGGTGATTTGCATTTTATGGTGTTATGGGTGTTATGGGAGGTTATGGTTGGCTATATAGCGTATGGTAGATTATACATAATAGAATATGTTTTTCCTGATGTACACCTTCCGGTCCACTTTGCCGGTGCTTCTAAGTACTGTGGTAGGCTTTCAAGCCCGCCTGCAGCTGAGAATTGTGCTATCAGACTCTGCAAGAGTATTCACAGATACTACTAAATGCACCTGCAGTTATAGAGGTGCGTGCAGAATGCTTCCATACTAGACTTATTGGAAAGACAGAATATTGACAAGCGGAGACCTTGGCGCTGATCAGCCGGAGACTTTGGGAGCAGCTGAGACCACTCTGCTGCTCTGTGCAAGACTTGGTGCCATATTCCTAGAGCAGGAATTTTTTGGGTTCCATAACTACAAGGCATTTCATCTATCATATTCATCTTTGTTACAGTCACACTATTTGCTACATCACAGTATGCCATGTATTTTCTCTTTAAGTGTCGCAATATAAATACCTACAAGCATTCTGGCAACACACTGTTGTTGAGGATAATTAGAGAAGCACCTGGTGATGCCGATTACGAGATCATGTAGATGCACATGAAGGCCATTGTGGCTAGAAAATCCAATGCTCACAACCACCACAATTGATTTCGACAGAAGCAAATCGTTGGGGAGTATATGGGAATACAGCAATAGTGGAGACGTGGAGAGATACAGGGATCGCAGAGATATACACAGTGATAGGGATGACAGTGATAGACTGAGCATTGGGGAGTACATAGAGATCTGTTCATTATACAAAATAGGTAGTCTATCTTTTCTGGCTCTATGCCCCATGCACTATTGCCAAGCTATCATAGCTGCACAGAAGATGCATACTTCCTCATGGCTGCATAACCCTCCATATTCTGCTACCCTCATCAACTGCACCTCAAGGCAAAACCAACGATTATCATGAAATCCCTTCAGATTTCATTAGAGCTCTGCTGTTTCTCAGCGGAATGATCATAGTGATATAGAGATGTACGTGCTGGCCATGATTGAGTGAGATTTCAAATGAATGTGGATGCCAAAATGGATTGAATTAGCAGACGCACTGGGAGGCCATGATTGATCAAGAGTGGATGACTACTTGGAGGCGGTCAGTCTGCTGGCAGTCAATTTGTCTAGACATGGTCAGAGTAGTGGCACAATATGAGCTGAGAACCAAGTTATTGGTTAAGCCAGAATTATGAGAATGTACTGAATAAAGTACAATACTGTCTGATGAGAGATAAGTGATGACAGACGCCTGAGGAGCAGGACACAGTAGATTATATGATGATGCAGTATGCAGTGTATATAGTACGCAGTATATGCAGTACTCAGTGTGTTCTGTACATGGTACTACACCTGAATGCGTCATTGACAGATAGAGAGGGATGATGAAACTGCTTGTTCCTAGGTGATGGTAGAGTTGAGGACGAAAGAGAGAGAGATGACCGGAAACAGGACACTATGATGAAAAACTGGAACTTATGAGAATTTCATGTGCAAGTCAATCAACCATTTTCGATATGCCAGGTACAACTCCTAATCGTGCATACCATAACATCTCTACATGGTCTTCTAAACATACTCGGGGAGCATATAGGCCTGATTTCACATATTCTCTGGCATTCTCTGTATCATTGCCATCTTGATCTGCCATCTCTGATTGAAATCCACATCTCTACCATCATCACAGAACATGAAGATAAGTTATTTCTCACTATCACTCTGTTTGATGATGATGTGTTTATACCCACTAAAGCTTAGACCCAGTACAGCATAAACTGAGTGCAGCATAGACCACATACCACAGCATCAACCCAAGTATATCTCACCTCCCTTCTGTATTTCAATAGTCAGTTCACCAGTGAATGAGGCTTTACGTTCCAGCATGCCTCCCTACATAATGGACTGCAACCAGCCAGCTCACCATGAATGCTCAAAACAAGAGTCACCTTGTTTGATTGCTACTATTGGAAGTTGACTACCTGACGAATAAAATCTCAGCACCTGGCACACCTTGCATGATTTGACTCAAAACACTCCTCCAGTCTGCACTGCATCATTGCCTCCAAGTTCATCTCCAAACTTACAAGATCGTGTCTTGGGAGTGAATCTCGTATCTAACTCAATCACCGCATCCAACATTGTCTCCAATCTCGCCCAGTCAAAGCATCCAAGTTTGCACAGTCATGCCCTTCTGAAGTGCATCACTAAACTCGGTCGATTACTGCCTTAGAATGGATGTTATTGTTCACTATATCGTCGAATTCAAGGTGCATCTCATAACTTGGTCCATCACAGCCTTGCAGTGTATCTCGGAGTTCACTCATTCGCATCTTCAGGTGCCCCTCAAATTGCTCTCAAACACTCTCTGTAGCCAGTTCAGATACACCATCGGTAAATGGGTAGCCATTTAGATACAGAGCTACATGGATATGTTGATAACAATACAAACTGAATCAATGAGATCTAAAACTCATTGAATGATCAGTTGTAACCACAATTTCCACATGCACCAGGCGCATTCCCAAAGAAGCTGGTGTTTCTCCTAGACTGCTCTACAGCGGTTCAAGGTGCTCCCAGAAACATAGCTGGTGCTCCCACGACCAGCCCGGCTTGTTGTCGGTGCTCCCTGGTTCCCCGCTCATTGTCACCTTACTATCTCAGAGTATGCCCAGTTCTCACAGGCACTCTCACTTGAACATAAAGGCCTCGGCATCGGTTGAGTCAATTCTCAGATCTGTCCATACTGGGCTTCTGATCTGACAACTCCCAGGCAGTCCCAGAGACTTCAAGTGACCGAAATCCATTGTGCTGATGTTCTCTGCCTTGCCGTCAACCTGCAGAAGCACTGCCCCCAATGAATATTTGTAATCATCCATGTGGAGCCAATATTTGGCTGTAGGGTCCGATAGAGCAAAGACTGGAGCTTTAGAGAGTGTCTTCTGGAGAGTGTCAAATGCATGGTAGCATTCTCCGTCCCATGTGAATGGAGTCGGCCTGATCATCCTCACCTTTCAAAATTGCTTCCTGTTGTTTCCTTGTCCTGTCGGAGGTGTGTTAATGGAGTTTCATTGCAGGGAAATGAAAGTGTAGTATCCAAAGAATTTTCTATAGTAACTAGTAAGCCCCTGGAAGTCTGTGATGTCCTTAAAATTTTCAGGTTCAGGCCAATCCATTACTGCACAGGTCTTATATTCCTAGGCATAGATACCACTCTTAGCAATGTCAAAGCCACAAAAGTCAACTTGCTGACAAGTTCAGGCACATTTTCCAACTTTGGCCTTCAGACCATATGTAGTCAGTATAGTAAGCACGCCCTGGACATGTATGACACATTCTATCTGGGTATGGCTGTGAACCGTAAATCCATTATAGTCTACAACGATGAATGTTTGTGCCATTGCCTCCCAGATGTCGTTCATCATGCATATAATCAGGCTGCATGCATTCCTGAGGCCACATGGTTGTACTGACCACAGGTGCAAATCTAAGTTACTGGTGATGACTATCTTTTGCCTGTCAGCTGTTGCAATGCATATTTGATGGTAACTAGTAGCCTAGTTCAAAGTTGTAAACCAGGAACAGCAATGCATGGAGTGGAGTACAGGCTCGATGTGTGGAAATTCACAATGATTCTTGACAGTTATACTGTTTACTGCATGATCATTTATGTACATATGCCGCATACCATCAGGCCTTGGGACGATATTTACTGGTGAGCCGAAATCGCTTCCAGAGGGCTTGATCCAACCGCAATGAATTGCCTTGTTCATCTCCCTTGCAAGTTCATCTGCGTCCCATGGAGGGATGCGGTGTCGCATGCGAAACTGTATTTGGCCTAATGGTAGCGGAGGGGGGAGCTTCGCCATCTAGCCAGCTCGCCCGGAGGCGGAGGGGATATCAGGGTCCTGTTATACTCTAACGAGAGTCAATACAGTATGATTAGACAACAACAACTGTATTTGGGCATTCAGGTCCTGATGAATATCGAAATTGGCCTGGCTCTCTTCGAGCGAATTTGAATACACTGTGTTGCCGTAGGTACTCTTCAACTCTGTCAATAACTCACAAAACATAAGCAGTAGTTCATCTATTGGAGGTGTGTTATAAACTTTGCATGTGTGCACTGTAATCAAGAAGGGCGGTTACACCATGCAGGCAAATATGTGTTTGAGCACTAACTTTATTATGATGTGAATGCCAATGAATTTGGCATGCGGGACTATTCCTTCATCGACCTCCAAGGTGCCTAGGCCAAGCAATTATTATTCTCAGCCCTCCTCTCTTTTCTCACCGAAGGTATTCACAATTCATACTTTGTTGCTGTCATCGGCAATTGGATATTGGTGGTTGATGTCACTGATTCATCTTTTTCCTATCACACCATCATAGCCCCTTTCATCAGTGACCTTGAATGCTGCCTGGGATATATGACACACCAAGTTGACATTTCGATTCAAGCAATTGGTGCTGCTCTATATTGTCTTCAGTCTTGACATTAGTCATCTCCCCAATCATCACAGCTGGATTTTGAGTACTCAGGGCTTCCCCTTTGCATAGTAGTTCATCAAAGAACTTCTGAGGCATATTGTTATCCAACATACTATAATCCTTCATTACTCTTGCGATGTTGCTGATATACCATCTTGGTTTAGTTTGGTGACGGATTATTCTGTAGAATCTTAGTATGTCAACCACTGATTTGTCATGTCTGCTAACTTTCAAGTGGTGGTAATGCATGCGAAACTAGAATTGACTCTTTGGCACCATTTTACCACCTGTTTTTGATCATACCATACATGATGGTGTGTTTATGAAAGGTACAGCCCCAGCAACTGACCTCCTTGGCTATTTCCCACTGCAGAGTCTTAGTCTAAGAGACTCTCCAACTCACCCTCCACCTGATGGTGTGTGTCCAGCTTACTATCTATCACCTCGGCATGCTGTGCACTGCCTTTTCGACCAGCTGGGCCGCCTCCAGTGATCCTGGCCATGTGTGGGCTTCGGGACTTGCCTTTTGGTGCATATTTGGCAAACAAAGCTTGGTCGAGTAGCTTCATCCTCAATTCCTGGTTTGGGCAATTGTGAGAGATATGACCAATGTGGCAACAGTTATAGCAGGTTGAACTGTCATTGTTGGCCATGCCAGCTGCGCCACATGTACCACCATGCTTGGAGTCAATTTTCTACACTAAGGCTTTGTACTAGTATTAGTGATCATATTAGAGTCACTTTCCAGTTAAGACTTGTTAAGAGACACGGCCAACCCAGCAAGGTTCTCCATGCACTGCTCAAGGGTTGGAGATTTATGTCGTGTGACAATAGAATGGACCAAGTCATTATAAACTTCCAAGTTGTCCATTTTGTTAATATACCAATATGCGTCGGCTACTATTTCAGCTGCCATTAGCTGGTGCAGATTCAATGTTCAACAGAGGCAATGGAAACACTTATTGAACTGTGCGATGCATTTGCTCTTTCTTTGACTCTGTTCCTCCCACTCGTATTTGAACAGGTCCAATGCGTTGAATCTAATATACTTTACATTTGACTCAATACAAATGGTGGACCATTCATTGGGCATATGCATTAGGAAATAGTGCTTTGCCAAGTCTGCTCTGTCAGCATTTAACTGTAGCACTGCTTGCTCACCCCAACAAATTGTACTGACCTATCCGATGGCCTGGGCTGTATTCTTTAAGTGATCATTCAAAGGAAACAGCAAGGTGCTGACATCATCCAATGTTTGTTTGCCCTTACTTGTTGGAAGAGTAGAAGACATTGAAGGGAAGTCACAGCTTCCAGACATGCCAAGGGTCAGTTCAGAGAAGCCACAGATCCCAAATACGCTTTCATTCTGTTCAGAGAATTCTCCCATCCCTGCTGTGCCCAGTGTTGGCTGCGTAGTATTCGGTACCAGACATGCATTCACCTGGTTAGGTGTTAGCTGGTGAATGACATATTCAAACACACTCAACTCGGATTCTAGGCCGCTTTTCTTTGATGAACAATTGTATACTTGGTGCAGCATGTCTAACCCCAGCTGGCACTGGGTGAAATTGGTCAGCTGAGTTGCCCCTGTCTCTGACTTCCGCGTGTTGAGCCACCACTGCAACTTGGCAATATGACATTTCTGGATCTGGAGCTCTTCCTCCAATCCCTCAATGTCTTTGTGGGCGGTCACTAACTCCTTTCTCAGGCCGTCCTTGTCAGGTTTAGCAGCCTCCTACTTGTTTACATTAGTGGCAAAGCTTCCATTAAGCTTACAAATCTTGGCAAATATCTCGGTGCGGTTGAGGGTCTCTAAGTAGTTAGCATTAATAATGTGCCATTGGACTTTCTCCATAGCCCTGATCCCATTTATTGCTTCGTCAAACAACCACCTGACACCATCATCAATCACAGTAATGCATTTTGAAATGTATTGCGTTGTGCAAAGTTTTGTAGGTTGGAAGCCTACAGTAACCGAGGGCTTGAACTTATTACAAAACCGAATTGACTTGGCGCTGTCGATTCTGTCAATGACATAGACATCTGGCACACAGTGTGCGTTGTACATGGTGTGCACTTTGGGCATAGCTGGAGTGACTGGCAGTTCAGCGGACCAATGCAATGACTCAGAGCCACTGGCAGTCCACAGGTTCGATCATGAACTCAGTAACCCAGCAATCATGCATTTCATTTCCATAGCTTCTGATGCTTGTGAGGCTATCACACGTCCAGTGATGCTACCAAAGTAGCAAATATTCTCTCTCTGCATGTAGTATTCAATCTTATTGATGATCTAGCCAATCTCTTGCTAGAACAAACTACTATGCCAATGTCCTGCAGAGCCGCACCATCACATGACCCGAGTCATCCACCAACAGAGTGTATTTATCATCAGTGGGATAATGTTCAGATTACACATCATAAATAATAGATCCATGTAATCAATAGCATTGTAAGTATTTCAAAATCTGAATGATGATGATTCCTACCCAGACTAACTAAGTCATAATCTATGATTGTTATGTCTGTAATTCAATATAGCATTATTTCATATTTAATGCAACTGACAAAGATTCTCAAGATTTAGTTACTGTGCAATACTTTTTGACATTATCTTCAAGGCTACTGAATAGGACAATTATTTATCTCTATGTCAATTTGATGCTGGCATTTTAAATAGTTCACAAGTCTAATGTCTTGGCTATTAACATACAGATCAAAATACCTAAAACTAAATAATTAGAAATATAATTTGCAATACAATTCAAACATATACAATTCTCTCACAAGTTATAAACTTTAAATAGTCAATATACCTCTCGGATACTCTCCACCATTGCATGGTAAGTCTTTTCCATAATAATCCTCCCATTATTTACGATTAACCAATTACAACTTCAAATTCTAACACTGACTCTGTTAGACATCCTGTACTGGATTTAATTTTAACACTAATGGCAACAACCTATACTACCAAATCACAATTCAGTACAATCTACATATTAGAATTTCTATAACAATTCTTTGTCACATTGATAAAAAATTGTGAAGGAATTATTGATATCATGGCAGACTTGCTGTGGTGGATAGTATTTCGAAATACAGTTGTCTTTATAGTTTTCCACCAATTGGTTAAAATTGTATTTAATCTCTACTTGAGAAATAATAACAACTTTGCGGTGCTAGTACAGTGGATATATGTCAATCTAGCTGCCTCAAATATATTTCAGGTAATATTGATACGGATCATAAAACACATATTTAAATGTAAGTATCTATCTTAGATTGAAATTAATATATCACTACTCAATGCTCTCCATCTGTACACTAACCACCAAAAAGAGTTGGTGAATCACATAATAAGGAATACTATTATGGCTATTTTCAACTCAGAACAGAATAATTTAGTATAGCTATTAAAACAAAATGAATTTTAATATAGTAGCTCTTAGAACCACACAATATGAATGCTACCATGTTGGGTAAATAATAAGAAACAATTTCAGAATATAACCTAACAACAATGAAGATACATTTTCAAGTCAGGGGGGCATACAACGGTATGATATTCTATAACTTCTAAATACTACCCATCATTCTGTAGAAAACTAGTTGGAAACAAATTTATAAACATTGAAGAATGCAAGATAGAGGGAGATCATTCTTGATATTGAAGACATAATGTTACCTATACTTGGTATGTAGATATTACCAAATAAGTAAATATACTTATGTATAAATCCTTTCAATGCTATATTGCAAATATTATAATCATTAAGAATTCAAATAAATCAAACTTAATAAATACAATATTGATGTACAATATCTTCTCCACATTGTACTTGAATCATCATTTATGTTCAGTTACTTTCTATTCATATTGAGCATTATATTGACAACTAGACTACATTACTATTTTAACATAACAGAATCTCAATTTAATCGTTAACTACCAATAGTACTATTGGCAGCTATACTGTATTCGAACATAATCCAAACAAATCTACTTATACACTAACAGGGAGGTTCCAAAAACCTTCTGAATTCTTTGCAGATTATTGATATCACTTGCCTTTGACTCAAGCTAATATTGTACTAATAATTGAAGCTGCAGAGGTAATTGAAATACGTATTTTTGGTTGCTATGTTGTATTATCTTGCTGCAAACTAGTCCAGTACTGGTGTCATTAGTGTACAATTGAACTTGCTGCTGGTTAATGTGATATGATTCGAAATATCAGTTGATTAGCTTGATTCAATTCCGCCCAGTATTGTAGATTTCTGATGGAAATATGTGTAAACATGTACCTATTATTATTAGTTGCTTTGGTAGTCTTAGATGCTATACTAAAGAGAGCAATGATATAATCATATTTTACTTTAGTAGATGTATAATATTTACATATTTGTATAACTGAAACTATCAATGGATAACAATCACAGTACAGATATTGATACTGATGATTCTCGATCATACTTGAATACTTTATCCAATCTATATCTTTATTCAATGGTGTATACATAGTTGTCATGTATTTTCTTAACCATTTCATTTTATACTTACAAGGTCTGCACTTTAATAATCTAAATTGTAACTACAACAATGTATTCCAGTCAGTAATCCCATAACCAATATTATATAGACCTCATGTTAGTAGGATTTTAAATATATTATTCTTCTTTTGTTTTCAATTCAACTCGAATTTTTTCAGGTTTCCTTCAATTTATAGTTCAATAATACATTGTAAGTACCAGAAAGTTATTATAAATAATGTTTCTATTAACAGATTTCAATTTTCTATACATTTAATGATTTTCCGTTATAATATGATTAGCTACTTCATGAATTAAGTTATAATCTGATATACTGCAATATTTAATATTATAATATTTGAAAAGTTGTTATACTACTACAGTAAAGCCTTATTTCGAATATTAGCCAAGTATATAAAACTGTTAAATTATTCTATCTACTCCATGTACATATTAAATACAGATTTTTATAAATAAAACAACTGTTACTAACTACTTTGAATTTTACAATCAAAACCACATTTTATAAAGGTTAATTATCATATTAACTAATATACAATTAATGTGCTCAAAATACAGAAATATTTTGGTTTATTAAATAGTACTGCTACAGTTCTTTTAAAGTTGCAATAGTATATACAATTAAATAACTATAGCTGTAATGTTATATAAGTAATAGTTATTGTATATTTGCAAGAACAGATATTTTATAAAAATTATACATTGTTAATAAATTCAATACAATCAAGAAAATCTTTACTCAAGAATAGTAAGTTGATATTTTTGACAGTTTCATTATGTACTATACTGTTATCATGAAATCAAAGATTATATTATATCAAATAGTATACTCATCTGTTTAACTAATAGTGGAGTTTATATACATAGTAGATATCATGATGACATCAATGATTCACACACTGTCTTAAAGTTTCGATGGATATATCTGTCTGTATCTATGTGGATATAAATTTTAACTGCATGTCAATATAATCCTACTGGGGTTTGTAATAGTAATGGTAATGGCAACTGTAATAGTAATAGCAAAAATGATAGCAATGCTAATAGCCATAATACTGGAAATAATAGTAACAATAAAGAATGTGATAGTAATGGTAAGTAACATCATAATGCTGATAGTTATTAATTGCCACCAGAGGTACCTCCATGGCAGTGGAAGTGGCAGTTATGGGATTGGATTGTGAATACAGTAAGATTATAGCATGGCAGTGTAAGTATAACACCCATTCATGATATTTCTAAGTTTGTAAGTCAAGTACTAATCATTAGTGGAATTAGACTAGAGTAAGATATCAATTTATCAGTATCTGATTACTGGCCACTTCTGGATTCAAATATGACAATTCAATGCCATATCAATGACTGGGATGTTTAACTTACACAACTTCAATAGTGCATAAAATAATCAACTACACCTATAATATTTCAGCTAGTGGGGTAATGCCCAGTTATATTGCAATTGCACAGAGTTACATGTGCAGCAGACATCACACAACATGCAAGCAAGAGACATCTGTGAGCTAATCCTAAACAGGGGCAGGACCAACTGGTGTCATCTGCACATTATAGCTTCTAATATACTAAAGGATGCAGTAGTGGTGCAATTAATGACAGCAGTTGAAGTTGAATGGTCTGAACCAAACCTAATCACTGAGTTCAGCTGATATGTATCGGAATCTCCTGAACAATTTTAGCAGTGCAACTTTTCATCACAGACTATATCTCTCATAAAGTTGCCAATGAATTCAATCACACATGAGGTATTACCAGCTTTGCTGTAGAGCACTCTTCAAATACATGCCGCAAAATGGTTCAACTACTCAACAAACAACAAATCAGAAGCCATACAGGATATATCGACCTGTCACTTATTAAAGTTCATGTGTTGTAGAAGATGGTACTAGTTTGGAGCAAAACACTTTCAAGCCATGTTGAAACAACCATAATAACTACAGAGATATGTGGTCACCTTAATGAGGTATTTTCAGAAAGAGAATTTCAATCAGCGATAAATGATGAGACAAAAATATTTGTCATTGCAAGAGTATTTGAAGATAACTCATCCTCAGAACACATCTATGTAGAACTTATATTGTATCAGCTGTATGAATATTTTTGCTCTAGTAGCAATCCACAGTGTATTATTAGCAGTGAAAAACACTTTATACTAATAGTAAGATTTCTACTCCAAATTACTTCATTTTCATTAACCCCTGTGCAACAACCAAGCAGATATCTTCAAGCAGATTATCTTTTACACCTATGCCATGATTGATGGTTAAGCAGACAGCATACAATCTCCATGTTGTTATATTTAGAGAGATATATAATTGTTACAAAAGCTGAAGCCTATTCTTCAATGCATGTTGGGGACTACAATACATAGATCTCACTGCGGTCGGATACAACTTTTACTGTTGCCCTCTTACTAGACTAAGCTTCAGTGAGTACTATAACAGAAATGTTTTCAAAGCTGTAAGATTTTTTTACGATTACAACTAGTAGTTTCCTTTTGTCTTAACCAACATGTAGTTGAATCTTTGCAAATATGACAAGAATAGAGAAGGTTTGTTTTGATTTGGTGGATGTAGTTAAAAATAATCAATGGTGTATTAGTTATTGGAATTATGTATCTCTGTAACTGTATAATATTTTGTCAGTGCATTGCTATGAAATAAACTATAAGTATTGCAAGATTCAATATTGTTGTCATTTTGAAGAATTCAGCTACAGTATTCTATACTTCCCACTGACACATTGCTTCTACACTAAGTGTTTGATAGAATGAGAAGTTGGAAAAAAAAAAGTTGAAGTTTGCTGACAGTGTTGCAACCTCTCACTTTCCTCACATTTTGACAATGTTAGAAAGATAAATTGAAAATCAGTAATCAAACTCATCAAAATTTGTAAGTAACATTGTGATGAACAGAATAGCAACCATACTACTTACAAGAAACATTACAAACAAGCAATCGTCTTAACTGAGTACTGTACAACTCATGATATACACTTTCCAATTGCTCTTCACAATGACCGAGCCAAGGGGGACATTCACCTCTCTGTTCGAGGTATTGGCCCAGGACTCAGGCCAAGTTCAGCAACCAAGTGCAGGGTAATTGGATGTCGTGTCCAAGAATGTGCAATCATGGTGCACGAATTATCAAACATGTCATCTGGAAGAACAACAACGGTACTTCTTCCTGAAGGGTGTGCTCAATTGACATCTTGGTACAGGAAGTTATATATATCATGGAGGCATAAAACTATGAGAAAGAAGCTATTAAAGACAAATACGAATCAGTACACTTCACTTTGAAGATCTTGGAACATCTTATGAAAATGGGGCAGCAGAAATCGAATAACAAACTTTCTGGAGTTGGCATCCTGATACATTATCAGCAGGCAGTTCTGGGGGAATTCCAGACTGGAATCTGCATCTTGGAACAACAGAATACTACAAATCTCAGAAACGAGTTGGAAGTATTTCAGAGTATATACTGTGCAATGGATTTCATTGATATGATTCATACCAATAGTTTAATTCAACCATTGACAGGCAGAGTCACACAATGGAAGTTGAAAAAGATTTTTAGACATGGAAAAGAATACAACAATGATTGGAAAACAAGATAAAAGTTATTCGATGCAAGTTTAAAACATTTCCAAGAAAAATCAATCTCAGTTGCTATAATATGTCAGTAGGTGATACTTTGGCCAGGGTTCAGGAAGCCTATACTGGATTAATAACCGTGATGGGAAGTTATAAGCTTTCTCATAATATGTCTCATTAGATCTGAAAACTTGCAGCCTGACCAGGCTGATCATACAAATCAAGATCAAATATCATTGAAACCAAAATACAAGGGAAAGGAATCACACCTTCGTTCCGGAGTAACACAGAAAGATACTGAAAGTGAAACAAACTTCATATATCAACGATTGAGATGCGGTGACATATCAGGACATGGTGAGAGTAAACACCATAGCAAACAATTACTACAGGAATTACCACCACCACTACTATGACAACAACTGCCACCACTACATTCACCATAACCACCTTGGACTCTATTATCATGTATTGAAGACGGTGGAGAATGAAGACAAGGAACCACAGGAAGGCAAATTAAACAGCTAAAGAACTTTCAGGCTAACGAATTATATACCCCTACATAGTAAAATGAAAATTCCAGAATGAGGTTGAATCAGGGTGGTTTTGGGTACAAATGTCTGTTGCTTAAAGTTCAAAATTGCTTGCTTCCAGCAACAACACAATGTATTCAGTTGAAAATGTGATCTACAAATATTTACTGCCCTGTTTGGTGCAGTGGGAACAACATGCGTAGGCAGAAACCGATCTGGGATTGTGGAATGCATCCATGGTCATCTTGTAGTTGCGAATTGTGGACAAGAAGGCCAGAGAAAACACATATGGTAATCACAAGATTTTCCGAGTTGATGAAGTTCTCCAAACTGTATTCCGGAAAATCAACATGTATAATGATATAGTCACATTGTTTCACACTGCATTGAAAGAATTCATTGTGGAGAGGTTACCAGCAAAGGTTCTCGAATATATGTATACCATCAACCTGATTGGCCAGATTGATAATACAATCATTGAATATCGTGACCATAGCTGAAAGACCAACAGGGAAATAAAATGATGCCAAGATGTATTTGAAAGACAAAATATCTTTGACTATTCCAAAACAGTAATAGGAAACCTTGCACCAAATGTCTAAGCAACAAGGGAATACTAGCAAATTCTGACTGCACACATTCCAAAACAAAGTCAGTAGATATGGGACATCAAATACAGATGTTGAATTATTCACCTTACATATACATGAAATCGATACATTGCAATGAGTGAGATGCAAGTTGGCATGCAGGTGACATAGGTGTACCTTGCCAGCAGATGGAGAAAGTGGATACAGAACAATAGAATGCTTCAGGTGGGAAACAACCCAGAAAGTGTCAATACAATTTCCCAAACCTCAAGAACACTGCAAGATGAGTATGGCAGACTAGGAATTACCTCAAGACTAATAGAGATCAGCATATATTGGAAAATTAAGTGAAGAACCTTGGGGATTGTGCTGCAGTAGACCATGGTGCTGAATACATAGAGCTCAGAGATTCTACTAAAGGCCAGGAAGATAATCAGTCATGAGAAGCAGTAGTGAATTGGTGGAATCAAATTCAAAATTGGTACAACTTTTATAGCCAGCAATTGATCTTTCTGTGCTGAGAATAACAGAATAGTCTGAACTGCTGCCCAATAAGAAGATACAATTCACATCACTATTGCAATCATATATGCAGTCAAAAATCATAATACAACTCATCAGGGCATGCTAATGTTGGATTGATAGAGATAATGATTCAGGAAGCTTTGGAAAATCTCCTTTGGAATACAATCAACAAACCCTATACAATTGAAGCATTTCTATTATATACTTCTGCCAAAAGATATGAAATCATCCAAAAAATATCACTAACCTAGATAGCAGAAAGCACAATTAGCAAGTATATTATCGACTTTGAAGGAAGACAATTTCCTACCAGCCATATTCTTGATTTGGATAATACATCTTGTGTAATTTCACCAGATAAAGCAACAGATTTTCAAATTCCATTGGTAAAAAGCAGTTTGCCAGGTGGGGGCTCGGACATCACAGGACAGATGATATTGAATGAACAATTGTAAGCATAGGTTTATGGATTATGTTTTGGATATCACAGATCTCATTGTGTTGAAATTCAGGTATTCAATATTATAACCACTTGAATTGATAAAGAGACTCTTGTCCCAGGTTGGTATTTGAAACCTTTCAATCTGGGTATGCCAATATGGGACATGTACATTTACATCAATATACGAATGGGTATCTTGAATGTGGGGAATGACCATCAGAGTATACAATTAATTATGACCATTGTTTCGCAATAAAATTTGATACATTGAAAGTTACAGTGTTCATCTCAAATCACCTTTCAATGGAGCAACCGCAGCAAAATGTAAATCGATCCGAAAGAATCATGTAATCTTCTCAGACTCTCTGGGCGACATCACCAGTGCTTCTAACTACCTCTAGATGCTCCAAGACCCCCCTGGAGCTAAGCAAAGTGCTCTCAGACTCTGCAAAAGCATTCTCAGGCACTCCTGAAAGCACCGGGACTGATGGAGGTGAATTCAGGATGCTACGGGATCTGACTTACAGAATAGTCAAATTTTGTACCAACTCGAACCTCTGCGCAGATCTGTGGGAGACTTCGAGAAAAGCTGAGACTACTGCTCAGTTCTGCGGGAGACTTCGAGAATAGCTGAGACTACTGCTCAGCTCTGCGGGATACATCGACAGCAACTGAGACTGCTGCACGGCTCGGCAAGCGACTTGGTGCCATATTCTCACAGTATTGGTTCTTACATAACCACGAGGCATTGTAGCATATCGTATTTGTCTGTTACAGTCACAAGAGTCGCTACATCACATTATGGTATGCATTATTTACATCTCTCTATATATATACATATGGACAGTCTGGGCGCAGATGGTACTCGAGCATGATTGGAGAAGCATCTGGACACGCCCATTGAGAGACCTTAGAGATGCACCACTTGGAGGCCATTGTGGTGAAATGATGAAGGTGGATGACCGAGAGCCCACCATCGACACTCCACCGAACCTCTAGTGACTTCTAAACGGAATTTGTCCGGGAGAGTAGTTCAGGTTCGAGGAGAGCCGAAATTGGCTCACATGATACGATGCTTCCTGATGTTGAGAATCCGCACATATGGGTGGATTCAAGTAATCTCAGACACAGCGAAGTGTGACCAAAAGTTTGGAAGAATACAGTGTGTATTTTCATTGTATGATAAGATGACATGGAAGTGAAATGATGCCTATCTGCTCTGGGGTATGCCAAATGTATACTCTCCTTCACTCAGGCCATCTCCGTTACCCCTGTATCGCCATACAACTGCTGTCGCTCCTTGAAGCTGTACTTGGAGGCAGTGATTGAGGGTGTTAGGAGATGCACTTGGAGACTGAAATCAAGTAAAATCTGAGATGCACTTGAAGGCCTCAATCAAGCGAAATTGGAGATGCATTTGGAGGCTGAGAGATCGAGTGAACTCGGAGATACACTCGGAGGCTGTGCTTCAGTCAGTTTGGAGATGCACTTGGAGGCTAAAATTGAGTGAACTCCGAAATGTGCTTGGAAGCTGTCATTGAGCATGTTGGGAGAGAAACAAGGAGGCCATGATCAAGCAAGATTGGAGCAGAATTGGAGGCAGTGGATCTGGAGGCAATTGATCTGGAGGCAATCAATCTGAAGGCGGATAATCTGTAGGAAGTCAAACTGGAGGCAGTAAATCTGGACGAAGTGAATCAGAAGGCAGTAAACGGGGAGGCATGTACGATTGAAGCTGAGACTTTGGTCATGGGTTAACTCAACAGTGCAGGAATGTTGAGAATTGAGTTCAACAAGGTCCGCTGAGAACAGAGAGACTGGCTTGGAGCAGGAGACAGTATATCATGGGTTGATGCAGCACACATTGTCTGCATTACTCGGTGTATGCAGTACTCAGTGAATACGGTACTCGATGTATGGTGTACTCGGTGTATTGTGTACTCGGTGTATGGTGTACTCGGTGTATGGTGTACTCGGTGTATGGTGTACTCGGTGTATGGTGTACTCGGTGTATGGTGTACTCGGTGTATGCTGTACTGGGTGTATGCTGTGCTGGGTGTATGCTGTACTGGGTGTATGCTGTACTGGGTGTATGCTGTGCTGGGTGTATGCTGTACTGGGTGTATGCTGTACTGGGTGTATGCTGTACTGGGTGTATGCTGTACTGGGTGTATGCTGTACTGGGTGTATGCTGTACTCAGTGTATGCTGTACTCAGTGTATGCTGTACTCAGTGTGAACACCTAATCATGAAATGAAGAGATGGAGAGGGATGACTTAACTTCATGTTCTTAGGTGATGGTAGAGTTCAATACAAGAAGGAGAGAGCGAAGATGATATGGGGCAAATTATAATTAGAAAAAGGAACTTAGAAAATCTCGTGTGCGAGTCAATTTGCCATCCCCGAGTTGGCATGTACAAGTCCCGATCCGGTGTGCATTTGCACTGATATATACTCTTCCCAACCAAATCAGGCAAGTTGTACCCCTGGTTCTTCATATTCGCTCATATCCTCCTCATCGTTCTGATCTTCATCCCCTATCCCTCTTATTCTCATCTACAACTCTACTATCATTGCAGAACACAAAGTTAAGTCATCCCTCTCTATCACTCCATGTCATGATCATGAGTTGACACTGAGTAAAGCATACACCAAGTACGACATACCCCGATAACAGCATCTACCGAGTACAACATACATCGAGTAATGCATACACTGAGTACAGCATAAAAAAATTGAAGCATCCACCCAACATTGTTTGTCTTCCCATCAGCAACAACTCCAGTTTCCGTCTGAAACACCCGGGTGTTCCGGACGGCTCTGACGGCTCTGACGGAACCTCCTACCCTCTGCGGGTGAATCGAACGCGACCCGTCACCCAAGCGACGGGTCGTGTTGCATACCTCCCTTGCGGCGGCTATGATACCATGCCTCCTATTCTTGCGAAGCGTCGTATTGTATATTACTCTCGCCGCTCCGGCGTCAGGCTTCCTTTACTGTGATTCCGAAATGTGGTGACATATACGCACCATCGGAATGACACGTATGTTACACTCTTCGCAGGGGTTGCAGTTATGCAGTAGCCGTTTACACAACGCCTGGCGATGTTTATGCCTTTCTTCGGCCGATAGCCACATGCCGCACTCTCATTTATGTTTAGCTTT